>ENA-OQCW01001182-OQCW01001182.1-human-gut-metagenome-genome-assembly--contig:-NODE-1182-length-11234-cov-22.310705_pt1 | contig 11234 bp, 8 predicted proteins | sample MGYA00242767_ERZ504593 | MGnify/ENA primary metagenome ERZ504593 (study PRJEB26092, sample SAMD00036307) | human gut metagenome | host: Homo sapiens | study: EMG produced TPA metagenomics assembly of... | reverse complement strand
TAATAGTTAATGAAATTTTATTGCAAACCTACGTTAACCTTGTTTTTGCTGCTTTATGTAGCAATACAAAGTGCACAAGCACAAGACACATTGAGGATTACCTTACAGGACGCAGTCCGGATAGCATTGAGCGACAATCCCACCATTAAAGTCGCCGGTCAGGAAATCCTGTTAAAGAAAGAAGCCCGCCGGGAAGCTTATGCCGGTCTTTTCCCAGAAGCCAGTTTGGTGGGCAGTTATTCACGAGCCATAAAAAAGCAGTCATTCGCCATGATGGGAGAGGTGATTGAAGTCGGTACAGATAATACTTATAGTGGTGGTCTGTCTGTCAGTCTGCCTGTCTTTGCTCCTGCTCTTTACAAAAGTATCAGTTTGACAAGTACAGATGTGAACCTGGCGGTAGAGAAATCACGTGCTTCACGTCTGGATATGGTAAATCAAGTGACCAAGGCATTTTTTCAGTTGCTTTTGGCACAGGACAGTTATGAAGTGCTGCTTAAAAGTTATAAGCAGAGTGAAGATAATTATAATGTGGTGAAAGCTAAATATGAACAGGGGACTGTCAGTGAATATGATAAGATTAGTGCGGATGTGCAGATGCGCAGCTTGAAACCTACCGTGGTGTCTGCCCGTAACGGAGTGAATTTGGCAAATTTGCAGTTGAAGGTCTTGATGGGAATGGAGTCTGATGTAAAGGTAGCGGTTGAAGGCAATCTGAAGGATTATGAAATGTCTATGTTTACTCGTCAGGCAATGCCTCGTCCAGACAATTTGACAAATAACAGTACGTTGAAGCAATTGGAACTGAATGCATTGCAATTAAAGCAGACGCTGAAGTTGCAGTATACCAACTTTATGCCGACCCTTTCTGCCAGTTTCCAATATATGTATACTTCAATGAATGATAATTTCAAGTTCAAGGAATACGATTGGAGGCCCTATTCTACTATCGGCCTGAATCTAAGCATTCCTTTGTTCAAAGGAAGTAATTTTACTCAATTGAAACAGACCCGTATCCAGATGAAACAACTGGAAGAGAACCGTATCAATACAGAGCGGCAACTCACTATGCAAGCTACCGGTTATTTGGATAATATGGCCGCTAGTACGGAACAGGTGGTAAGTAATAAAGAAGCTGTCTTTCAGGCGGAGAAAGGGCGTACTATTGCCGAAAAAAGATATGAAGTTGGAAAAGGAACTATCTTGGAATTGAATAGTTCGGAAGTGGCTTTAACAGAGGCCCAACTGACTTATAACCAGTCCATCTATGACTATCTGGTAGCTAAAGCTGATTTGGATTTAGTCTTAGGCATTGATGAAGTAACGGAACAATAATACATTAACATAAAGATAACAGTATGAGAAAATATTTTCAATTCGTAGCTTGGCTGGTGGTAACTATGCTGGGGGCATGTTCAGGTGGAACGGAGAGTAAGGAAGCTGCTGATACCGCTATGGAGGACAAACCGGTAGTCCGGCTTGCTTCCGTAACTTCCCGCGATGTAGATCAGATAGAGGAATATACTGCCACTGTTGAAGCGGAAGCGAAAAATAATATAGCTCCGACCTCTCCCGGGCGTATAGACCGTATTTTTGTTGAAGTGGGAGACCATGTATCCAAAGGACAGAAATTAGTACAAATGGATGCGGCAAATCTGAAACAAATGAAATTGCAATTAGAAAATGAAGAAACGGAATTCAGACGTATGGATGAACTGTACAAAGTGGGTGGAGCTTCCAAATCTGAATGGGATGCAGCAAAAACAGCTTTAGATGTACGTCGTACTTCCTATAATAATTTGTTGGAGAATACGCAGTTGTTAAGCCCTATTCATGGAGTGGTTACAGCACGTAATTTTGATAACGGTGATTTATATTCTTCCGCTTCCACTCCTGTGTTGGTCATTGAACAGATCACTCCGGTTAAACTGTTGATCAATGTATCCGAACCTTATTTCCCGAAAGTGACTAAAGGTATGATCGTAAAGGTGAAATTTGATGTGTATGGTGATGAGGAGTTCGAAGGGAAAGTTAGTTTGGTGTATCCTACTATTGATGCTGCTACTCATACTTTTCCTGTAGAGGTAAAATTGGCTAATACCCGTCAGCGTATACGTCCGGGAATGTTTGGCCGTGTGACTGTGAGCTTTGGTACATTGCGGCATGTGGTGGTTCCTGATCAGGCTATTGTGAAACGTGCCGGTTCGGGCGACCGTTATGTATATGTCTACAAAGACGGTAAGGTTTCCTATAATAAAGTAGAATTGGGACGTCGGATGGGAACCGAATATGAATTGATTTCCGGGGTGGAGGATAATTCGCAGGTGGTGGTTGCCGGTCAGACCCGTTTGGCCGATGGTGTGGAAGTGGCAGTAAATTAAAAATTGAGAATTAGTTGATAATACTCCATATTTATTTACCTATATATGATTTTTTAGTTCTTAATTTTTAATTTAACAAACATGAGTTTATACGAAGGAGCGGTTAAAAAACCGATTATGACCTCGTTATGCTTTTTGGCCGTAGCGATCTTTGGTCTGTTCTCATTGTCGAAACTTCCGGTAGACTTGTATCCCGATATTGATACCAATACCATTATGGTTATGACATCTTATCAGGGTGCCAGTGCTTCCGATATAGAGAACAACGTAACCCGTCCGTTGGAAAATACGTTGAACTCGGTTAGTAATTTGAAACATATTACATCCAAGTCTTCAGAAAATATATCAGTTATCACTTTGGAATTCGAATATGGCTATGATATTGATGTGTTGACTAATGATGTGCGTGATAAATTGGATATGGTGAGTTCGGAGCTTCCCGATGAAGTCAATACTCCGATTATCTTTAAGTTCAGTACGGATATGATTCCTATCCTGCTGTTATCCGTTCAGGCAGAAGAAAGTCAGCCGGCTCTGTATAAGATATTGGATGATAATGTAGTAAATCCTTTGGCTCGTGTTCCCGGTGTGGGAACGGTGTCCATTGCCGGTGCGCCGAAGCGTGAGGTGAATATTTATTGTGATCCCAACAAACTGGAAGCATATGATCTGACGATTGAGACCATCAGTTCCATTGTCAGGGCTGAAAATAAGAATACTCCGGGTGGAACTTTCGATGTGGGCAGTAATACCTATTCCTTGCGTGTGGAAGGAGAATTCAAGGACCCGAAAGAAATGGAGAATATCGTAGTGGGTATACGCAATGGTGCTTCGGTGTATTTGCGTGACGTGGCAACGGTAGTCGATTCTGTAGAAGAACGTGCTCAGGAAACCTATAATAACGGGGTGCAGGGAGCCATGATTGTTGTACAGAAACAATCGGGAGCAAACTCAGTGAACATTTCCCGGAAAGTAATGGAGCAGTTGCCTAAGTTACAGAAGTCACTGCCCAGTGATGTGAAACTGGGGGTTATTGTGAACACTTCGGATAATATTTTGAATACCATCGACAGTTTGACGGAAACTATTATGTATGCCATTCTGTTTGTGGTCTTGGTGGTATTTGTTTTCTTAGGTCGTTGGCGTGCTACGGTGATTATCTGTATCACTATCCCCATGTCATTGATTGCCTCCTTTATTTATTTGGCTATCACGGATGGGGGATCTCTGAATATTATTTCTTTGTCGTGCCTTTCTATTGCGATTGGTAATGTGGTGGATGACGCTATTGTTGTTTTGGAAAACGTAACGACCCATATCGAGCGTGGCTCCGAGCCGAAACAGGCAGCTATCCATGGAACAAATGAGGTGGCAATTTCTGTTATCGCATCCACATTGACCATGATTGCGGTATTCTTCCCGTTGACGATGGTCAGTGGTATGTCGGGAGTTTTGTTCCGTCAGTTGGGCTGGATGATGTGTGTCATTATGACTATTTCTACTATCTCGGCTCTGTCATTTACTCCGATGATGTGTGCGCAGATGCTTCGCTTGCAAAAAAAACAAAGTAAGTGGTTTGTCACATTCTACAAACCGATAGAACGTGCGTTGGATGGATTGGATAACTGGTATCAGAAACGTTTGAACTGGGCTGTCCGTCACCGCAAGACCATTATTGCCGGTTGTTTCGGGTTCTTTCTGCTGAGTCTGATTTGTGCGAAAGGAATTGGTACAGAGTTTTTTCCGTCACAAGACAACAGTCGTATTTCTGTTCAATTACAATTGCCTATCGGAGCTCGCGTAGAGCGTGCCCAGGCATTGGCCCAGGAGCTGACCGAAAGGTGGCTGAAGAAATATGAAGGGGTGATGCGTATCTGTAACTATACTGTGGGACAGGCTGATGCGGATAATACTTGGGCTTCTATTCAGGATAATGGTAGCCATATCATTTCATTCAATATCAACCTTTATAATCCCGATCAGCGTTCTGTTACGTTGGCAGAAGTCTGCGATGGTATGCGTGAGGATCTGAAAGCCTATCCCGAACTGGATAAAGCCCAGGTTATCCTGGGTGGTAGCAGTGGAGGCATGGGTGGACAGGCCACTGCCGATTTTGAAATCTATGGATATGATTTTACAGAAACAGATAAGGCAGCCGCTGAATTGAAAGAAGCTTTATTGAAAGTGAACGGTGTGTCTGAGGTGAATATCAGCCGTCAGGATTATCAGCCGGAATATCAGGTGGATTTTGATCGTGAAAAACTGGCTTTACATGGTTTGAATCTTTCTACAGCAGCTTTGTATCTGCGTAACCGTGTTAATGGTGCTTTATCTTCTTACTATCGGGAAGATGGTGACGAATATGATATCAAGGTGCGTTATGCTCCCCAGTTCCGTACCAGTATTGAAAGTTTGGAGAATATTCTGATTTATACCAATGAAGGTAAAGCGATTCGGGTGAAAGATATCGGCACGGTAGTGGAGCGTTCAGCTCCTCCTACTATTGAACGTAAAGACCGTGAACGTATTGTAACAGTATCTGCTGTGATTTCAGGTGCGCCTTTAGGTAGTGTGGTGGCAGCGGGTGAGTCTATTATTGATAAGATGGATTTACCTGGCGGTATCAGTATCCAGGTGGCAGGGTCTTATGAGGATCAGCAGGATTCATTCAGCGATCTGGGAACTTTGGCTGTTTTGATTATTATATTGGTATTTATTGTAATGGCTGCCCAGTTTGAGTCTCTGACCTATCCGTTTATCATTATGTTCTCTATTCCGTTTGCATTCAGTGGGGTATTGATGGCATTGTATGGAACGGGGACTACATTGAATGTCATGAGTTTGTTGGGAGGTATCATGTTGATTGGTATCGTAGTGAAGAATGGTATCGTGCTTATTGATTACATTACCTTATGTCGTGAGCGGGGTATGTCTGTTATTCATTCGGTCGTTGTTTCGGGCCGTAGTCGTTTACGTCCGGTTTTAATGACCACTTTGACCACTATTCTGGGCATGGTGCCGATGGCGATAGGAGGAGGGGAAGGTTCTGAAATGTGGCAGCCTTTAGGGGTGTCCGTAATCGGTGGTTTGACTGTATCTACCGTGCTCACCTTGATTTTGGTTCCGGTGCTCTACTGTTCATTTGCGGGTACAGGTATCAAGCGTAACCGTAAGAAGATGAAAGCTTCCCGTGAACTGAATGACTATTATCAAGCACATAAGACGGAGATGACCAAAGGCAAAAAAGAATAATTAATATAGTTGTTATCCGGATTGAAATGAATAGGAGACCGGATGACAGAACTTAAAATAAAAAATGGAATAATGAAATCAGTTTTCATCACTTTCGACCAAGCTTTTTACGAACGTATTCTGGCGTTGTTGGACCGTCAGAATTGTCGTGGATTCAGTTATTGGCAGCAGTTGCAGGGGCGCGGCTCTGTAAAAGGAGAACCGCATTATGGCAGTCACGCGTGGCCCAGTATGTGCTCGGCCATTATGACAGTGGTAGATGATACCAAAGTGGAGCCTTTATTGGACGCTTTGCATAAAATGGATAAGGAAACCGAACAATTGGGATTACGTGCTTTTGTGTGGAACATAGAAAAGACGATTTGAATCTGTCTTTTCATCATTAAAGAAAAAGACTGTTGCCCTCTTTCTGGCGCAGTCTTTTTCTTTTTTTAGCCTCTATCATGAAGTACTCCGTCTAAAAAATCACTACTTTTGCGGTTAATTTACAAATATAGCAATATGAAAAACTATATACCGGCCACTTTTCTTCTCACTCTTATTGTAGTAGGAGTGTTAATGGGGCTGTATTTCCTCCCCTCCATGTCGGTGGGCGGCAAACCGTTGCGCAAGGTGGACCTGCTGGCTGATATCCGTCCGGATGTGGAAGAAGAAGTATGTGATTCCGACACCATTGTCCTTCCTCCTCCTGTAAAACCTATTTTTGTGGATACATGTAAAACGGGTATTACCTGTATTGAGGATTATTCGGATTCCACCATGCGGGGAATGAAACATTTTTATGAGGCACTTTCCAAAGTGAAAACCATGAAACGCCCTGTGCGTATCGCTTACTTCGGTGATTCTTTTATAGAAGCTGATATTTTTACTGCCGATTTGCGCGAAATGCTTCAACAAGAATTTGGTGGTTGCGGAGTGGGATATGTTCCTGTAACCTCTTCCATCAGCGGTTACCGTCCTACGGTACGCCATACTTTTGGGGGATGGAGCAGTCATTCATCCAATGACTCCGTTGGTTTTGATAAAATGCAGCAAGATATTTCCGGACATTATTTTTTTTCTCGTGAAGGTGCTTATGTACAGTTGAAAGGACAGAGTAAATACGCTTCCCGACTGGATACCTGTGAGGTTTCTACTTTTTATTTCCTGAATAAAGGTTTTGCCGCTGTCCGTTCTAAAGTGAATAATGCTGCGGAAGGAGAGTTACATGAGGAAGTAGGAACAGGAGGTGTGCAGGCTGTTTCGGTGAGAGGAAGGATAGGACAAGTACGGTGGAGTGTGGAACAAGCTGATTCTGTTACTTTCTATGGAGTGGCTATGGACGGCAGGCAGGGAATATCTTTGGATAATTTTAGCGTACGTGGTAGCAGTGGGCTTCATTTACGTAGTATTCCTTTACATACGCTTTGCGATTTCCAACGTCTTCGTCCATACGATTTGATTGTGGTCCAATATGGTTTGAATGTGGCTACGGAACGGGGAGTAAAATACGATGGCTATAAGAAAGGGATGCTTTCGGTGATAGAACATTTGAAGACAGCTTTTCCTGAAACCAGCATTTTACTGGTCAGTGTGGGTGACCGTGAATATAAAAACGAGAATGGAGATCTCCGCACCATGCCCGGAGTCAAGAATCTTATCCGTTATCAACAGTCCATTGCGGCTGATAGCCATATCGCTTTTTGGAATATGTATGAGGCAATGGGAGGTCAAGGAAGCATTGTCGATATGATCGGGCAAAAAATGGCGAATCTTGATTATACCCATATCAATTTTAAGGGAGGCAAGCATTTGGCAGGTATCTTATTTGAAACATTGATGTATGGCAAAGAGCAATATGAAAGACGGAAAGCTTATGAGGAGGAATAACAGATTTCCTGGTCTGTCCGGTATAGCAATGGTATTGTTCCTGTTCTTGCTGTTTCCATGTCTTTATGCTCAGGATGCTATTCCGGCATTGTCCCGGCCGTTGGAGCCGCTTCGCATACCCGGTGAAACAAAGGAAATGCATCGGGGTATGCGGCTGATAACAGTACATGATTCACTTCCGGCGAGTTTTACTCATTCTTTGGATAATGTGATAGAAGATGAGAACCGTTCGCTTTCTCCTTTCTTTCAAAAGTTGAATGATATGACAGGACCGGTACGGATAGTCCATATAGGTGATTCTCATGTGCGGGGGCATCTTTATCCATTAATAACCCGTCGTGGTCTGGAACATGATTTTGGTGCTGAGGCTGTTTATCCTGATGTTATTTCATATCGTACCGGTGGGTTGGCACATGAAACGGGCGAACCGGGTATTGTTTATCATATGATTGGCATTAATGGAGCTACTTCTGTTACTTTTTCTGATGATGAAAAAATAAAAGAAATAGCTTCTTTGCATCCCGATCTGATTATTGTTTCTTTTGGAACCAATGAGGCACATAGCCGCCGTTATCTGGCTCAGGCTCACAAAATGCAGATAGGCAGACTGTTGGGTATGTTGAAAGCAGCCTGTCCTGAAGCGGCTTTTTTACTGACTACACCTCCCGGAGCATACGTGGGACGTCGTCGTGCACGTACCATTAATCCGAGAACCGTAACGGCGGCGCGTATTATAAAGGAGTATGCACAAGAGAATAAAATGGCAGTTTGGGATATGTATAATATAGTAGGAGGAAAGACAGATGCTTGTCGTAACTGGACGAAGCACCACATGCTTCGTGCGGATGGCATTCATTTCACTCCCGATGGATATCGTTTACAAGGTAATTTATTACATCAGGCACTGATTAAAGCGTATAATGAATATGTGGCAACTGGATTGGAGTAAACTGGCTGAGGTATTGACTTATAATGCCAAGCAACCGATGATTTTTAGCAGCGGCTTGTTTTTGTTTCTGTTTTTAGGCTTTAGCCTAATTTATATGTTATTGCAGAAGAAGGATACGGCACGCATCCTGTTTGTAACGCTGTTTTCTTATTATTTTTATTATAAGAGTAGCGGTTTTTATTTTTTCTTGCTGGGGGTGGTGACAGTGACGGATTTCTTGCTGGCAGGGCGTATGGCGAATACCGAAACTCAATGGAAACGGAGGGTTTTGCTGCTGGCAAGTTTGGGAATAAATTTAGGATTGCTCTGTTATTTCAAGTACACCAATTTCTTTTATCAGATACTGGCTCCTTTGTGGAATGGGAAATTCCAGCCGTTGGATATTTTCTTGCCGGTGGGAATATCGTTCTTCACTTTCCAGTCTTTAAGTTATACCATAGATGTTTACCGTCGTGAGCTGGTTCCTTTGAACAGGTTGCTGGATTATACATTTTATGTGTCTTTTTTTCCGCAGCTGGTAGCGGGGCCTATTGTACGTGCCCGCGATTTTATTCCTCAAATCAGGCAACCGCTGTTTGTTTCCTCGGAGATGTTTGGCACTGGTGTTTTCTTTATCATCAGCGGATTATTCAAGAAAGCTGTAATCTCCGATTATATCAGTGTAAATTTTGTGGAACGTATTTTTGATAATCCGGCTCTTTATTCCGGGGTTGAGAATTTGTTTGGTGTATATGGGTATGCTTTACAGATTTATTGTGACTTTTCCGGATATAGTGATATGGCTATCGGGTTTGCTTTGCTGTTGGGTTTCCGTTTCCCTATGAATTTTAATTCGCCTTATAAAGCCGATAGTATAACCGATTTCTGGCATCGTTGGCATATCTCTCTTTCTACATGGTTGCGGGATTATCTTTATATCTCATTGGGGGGAAACCGCAAGGGGAAGGTACGTACTTATATTAATTTGTGCCTTACTATGTTGTTAGGTGGTTTGTGGCATGGTGCATCTTGGAATTTTGTGATATGGGGAGGATTTCATGGAATAGCACTGGCTGCACAGAAATTCTGGCGTAACTTGCTGCATAAGCCTAAGACGGCTACCAGTAAGGGCATTCGTAAATTTTTTGCAGTTCTTATTACTTTCAATTTTGTTTGTTTCTGCTGGATATTTTTCCGTAATACGACTTTTGAAGCTTCGGTTGTTATGTTGAAGCAGATATGTACAGCTTTCCATCCCGAGGTATTCATGCAGCTGATAGAAGGTTATTGGAAAGTGTTTGTTTTGATGGGAATAGGGTATTTGCTACATTTTGCTCCTGATAGTTGGCAGAATGCGTGTTGTCGTGGAGTGGTAAAATTACCTTTATTGGGAAAGGCATTATTGTTGGTAGTACTGATTTATTTGGTTATCCAGATAAAGAGCAGTGATATTCAGCCGTTTATTTATTTCCAGTTCTAACGGAATAGTTATCAAATCGGGGGTCTGACTAGCTATCTTTTCAGACACCCTAAATACTATTCTAGTAAGTATTTATTAATACATCTACGATCCCAATTTATACCTCTCTTTACAATTTTTGCAGGGATACCTGCTAATATTATATTCGGTTCGTTGAATACTTTGGTTACAATACTTCCCCAACCCACAATACTGTCATCGGGTATTTTTTCGATTTTTTTACCGATCTTTACATCTTTCCCTACCCATACATGCTTGCCTATTTCTATACTTTGAGCAAAATTAATCGGTTCTCCCTTTAAATTTGTTATAGTATGTGCGTTGGTACACCAAATATCAATGCCCCAGCTTAATTGACTGTCTTCTCCTATGCTAACATTTGATTTATCTTCTTGTAAATATAAAGTAACTCCATTGATAACTACACGATTACCTATATCAACTCTACAATTATTGGCAACTCTTGAAACACCAGCTCCCAAACCGGGCAACTGGCCGATGATGAGTTTTAGTCCACTCATCCCTAGTATGTTGGAATAGCGTAAAATGATTGTTCCTAAATTAACCGTGTTATTGTTTCCCTTGATAATCAATAGAAAACCTTCGTTAAGAAGTAGTTTTTCAACATTCTCTTCTGAATCGAAATGCATGGAAACATGATTGTTGTTTCCTGTAATTATGATATGGGATTGATGGATGATTTGATTGAATTGTTCATGATGGGAGGATATACAATCTATTTTCTTATGTGGTAAAATAATTGTAATTTCATTGCCTTGACCGTTGATGTTTTTCATCTCATCCTAATTTAATGGATTGTACAACTTTTTTTATTTTATATTTGAAGAGTATTCTTGTATTATCGCGTTGGTTAGTTTAGAGAATATTTCCGGAGACAGTAAATAAAAAGGAGTGTCTTCTTTTTCTTTTTCAAAGCGTATAAATAGATGTTTGATGTCTCGAACTTCCGGATATTCATAAGCTTCTATTCTTTCTATATGTATTCCTTCTTGTTTCAATTGTTTTAATATGTGTTTCCATTGCTGCTTGGATAGGAACCGGCATACATCATATAAGGAGAGGGGTGTTCCGTCCGAAGCTGTTATGATAGTAGAAGTTATATTCATTTTGATGATTTGATGAGGACAAATATAGCAATAAAAAATTATATAGTTTATGGGGGCATTGACTAAATGCCAGAATATTATTTATTTTCAGTTCCCTTTATGATATAAAGTGGGGATGAAACTTGCAAACTTGCAAAACTTGCAGCACTTCCACACCCACACACGTGCGCGTACATTATAATGTGGAAAAATGAGAG
>ENA-OQCW01001181-OQCW01001181.1-human-gut-metagenome-genome-assembly--contig:-NODE-1181-length-11243-cov-2.758996_pt1 | contig 11243 bp, 12 predicted proteins | sample MGYA00242767_ERZ504593 | MGnify/ENA primary metagenome ERZ504593 (study PRJEB26092, sample SAMD00036307) | human gut metagenome | host: Homo sapiens | study: EMG produced TPA metagenomics assembly of... | reverse complement strand
CGCTGACATTGACAAGTGGACGCAACATCATCGAGGTAACAGTGACAGCGGCAGATGGGATTATAAAGAAACCTTACCGCTTTATGATTTTCCGCGATGGAGACGAGAATGCAGAATTAACATCTTTGAAAGTGGGAGAAAATACGGTTGAATTGAAAGAGGATGTACACAGCTACCGAGTAGATGTGGAAAAAGCGGGAGAAGTGACGGTGGAAGCAAAAGCCAATGCAACAGCCAGTGTTGCAATGTCACTGAATGGAGCGGTTGTCAAAGAAGGCAAAGTTATTTTGAAACCGGGAAGCAATGTGGTGAATATTGTTGTGACATCAGAGACAAGCGCAGAGCCGACACGCTACGCTGTAAACATCAAAGTGCCGAACGCAGATAGCGCAAATTTGGAAAGTGTTGTTTTCAGTGATAATGTGAAACTAGATCAAAAATTTGATAAGGAAACAATAGAGTACACAGGATTTGTAGGTTCAGCAAGCAACTTCACTTAAAGTAACGGCAGAAGAGAAAGATGCGAAAGTAAAAGTGACTGTAAATGAAAAAGTACAAAAAATCTCGAGAAAGTAAAACTTTGTGAAGGAAAAAATACAATCAAAATCGAAGTGACTTCTCCGAATGGGAAAAATACAGAGACATATACATTCCATTTGGAAGGAAAATCTGTTGTGTACCTGTCAGACTTGACGGAAGAAAGTAAATCAACAAACGGATGGAATAATAAACCATTTGGAAAAGATAAAACACATGACGGCAATCCAATCCGGTTAGTGGAGAATGCAGAAGGAACGGTACGGACTTTTGAAAAAGGTGTATGGTCACATGCGGATGCCAATATTTATTATAATTTGGATGGCAAAGGATATCAGACGTTTGAGACTTATGTAGGTGTCGATGCAGCTCAGGCAGGAAAAGGAGCTGTAACATTTAAAGTTCTCATTGATGGAAAAGAGGTTGCAGCAACAAAGGAACTAACAAGTTCAAATGTGATGGAGCATATTAAGGTAGAGGTTCCACAAAATGCAAAAGAACTTCATTTACAGGCATTGAAAGGAGCAGAAGATAGTAATGACCATGCTGATGGCAGAGGCAAAATTTGTCACAGCATTCAATGACAATGCGGAACCAGATGTGGATGTGAAAAGTGTTGAGGTGACAGCTGAAAAGACAGATTTGAAGGTAGGCGATACTACAAAGGCAGTAGCGAAAGTACTACCGGAAAATGCAACAGATACAGAGGTGACTTGGTCTGTATCGGATGAGACAGTTCTTTTAGTGGGTGAAGATGGAACGGTGACAGCGAAGGCAAAAGGAAGAGCAGATGTCATTGCGACAGCGCATAATGGCGTGAAAGGAAACGTACAGATTACTGTGACGGGAAAAGATACACCGCCGGTAGATCCACCGGAGACACCGGACAAATCAGATTTGGAAGAATTGGTAAACGAATATAACAAGCTGTCTGAGAAAGATTACACAGCAGACAGTTGGAAAGCATATGAGGTAGCATTGAAGGATGCAAAAGCGATTTTGGATAAAGATGGTGTCACACAGGAAGAGATAGACACAGCAATCAATAAACTTGCAGACGCAGCGAAAAAACTAGTGAAGAAGACAGATTCAGGAAATGCATCTGATCAGTCAGGAAATACTCCTGTAACAGGAGATTATTCAACACCAATGGTTCTGATTTTAGCAGTGACTGTATCTGTTATCGCAGTTATTTACCAGATGAAAAGAAAATAAGATAATTTTTGGCAATTTACAGAAAATTGTGTGAAAAATACTGGACAGAAATTGTGTCCTGTTTCATTGCTCTGCTGTTGCTGTGGATGGAAAAGCATACTTGTTTACGGCTGCAAGCGGAACAGGAAAATCCACGCGCGCAAAGTAAACTGGGGTGGATCTACCTCAAAGGTCTGGGGGTCAAACCCGATACCCGTAAAGCAATTCTCTGGTATAAGGAAGCAGCTGAACAAGGGTATGCTCATGCTCAATATACTTTGGGTTTGATCTACAGAAATGGCTCAGGTATTAATGTTAACCATTATGAATCTCAAAAATGGTTAAAACTGGCCGCCAAACAACATTACAAAAATGCGGAAAGATTACTTGCCGGGCTTCCCGCACATTAACGTCGACTGTCACCCGAACAGATGGAGTATTTTCCCTATCAAACCAGCAAAGATAAAAATATAGAAAATAATTTTAATGATGCCCAGACAGCCTGGTCCACCATCGTCAACGGGCATTGGCTGCGGTTGCGGCTCCGGTTCGACGGTTTGCTTCTCGGTAAAATTTGCCGCCTGAATTAATAATCGACGAATCATTAATGCTTCCAGTGGACAACGATCTTCTGCATCAAGGCGGCTCACAATCGGCATTAATGATTCTTCTGTCGGTTGGCTGGCCTGAACTAATTGTTTAGCAACTAAATATAATGGCCATAAGGGATGTTCTGTATCACGCGTGAGTGAGATTCGCGGCTTACGTCCTTTGTGCAAAACCATCTCGACCAGTGAACGCCCCAGCGCAGAGAGTTTTTCATCACTGAGTATTTCGTATAAATGAAAACGCGTACGAGCGCTGTCACCAGGGACATAAAGTAGCGGTTTTCCCTGATCGTTAACCAGATCACGCGCTTCAATCATCATCACCACTAATGGGTAATAATCGACCCGATGCTGACGGCACCATTGCAACATTAAAGCATCCGCCTGAGTGGAGGGATACTCGCGCCAGTAGTCACAAAGTTCTGCCAGCAGGCTTTCGCCTTCTCCACAATAGACGCGTTGCGCGTATTCATAATAACGCGCATCTTCATTATCAGGTTCAGCTTCCCGCCACGACCGGGCGTAATCCAGAAGTTCGGGGATATCCAGACGGCTTGTGCTATACCAGCGGAGTAAATTTCTGTGCAAATTTGCATCATCGGGGATGATCACTGCGCGATGTTGCGCTAAATACAATGTCAGCCATTCTGGATGCGATGACCAAATCCGAGCGAACATTTGGTAAAAATCGATGGTGTCATTTTGCACGGCAACGGGCAGATGCAGAATGGTCTGGAAGTTAAAAACATTCCCCTTCGCAATGGCATATAAAAAGGATTCCAGTTCTTCTTCGTCTATTTCCCCGACGTTTTCCTCCTGCAACCACCGCAATCTTTCTGCTAATAACACCACGCACTCGAAGGATAAATGGGCAGTGTTCATGGCGATTGTGCACAGCGACCAGCGTAATTCATCAATCTCTTCCATCGAGCAATAATTTAATTGCTGAATGAATCGCTGCCAGGCGGAGGGCAGAAAACGTTCGATATCAGAGGCAAGTAACGCGCGAAAGGCGAGCAGAATTTCATGTTCTGCTACCTCATATTCTTCTGGTTGCCAAACAGATTTAGCAGGCGACTGCGCAATCCGTAGCGCATCCTCATACGCCTGACGAAGTTGTTTAAAACCCTGCGGATCGGTTTCTGGATGAAAGGACGGTAATAGCGCCAGATAAGCGCGGCGGATAATATCGACCTCAGTCGTTTCCTCTATTTCGAGAATCTTCCAGCAATTTTTCATAGGTCGCTCATATCCTTAAGCGTTTCCGGGCATGTGGGGTAGTCAGCCAGTGGTTGCCAGGGTAAGGTCGCGTAATATGCATCGTCACTGGCAAATAATTGATAAAACATATCATTGCCGGAATCGTCGTATTCTTTACGCGCCAAGAATTCACGTAATAACTGAAGATTATCATCTTCGGGAGACTGCCAATATTGCCGACCAAAGGTATAACCGGCAAAGTATTGCTGCCAGTTACTATAATAACGTAGAGCCCGTAGATGAATGCGCGACTGTATCCACAGGCTTTCTTCTTCGCTCAACCAGTTATTAAGTACGCCCATTCGGCCTTAAAAAAACCATCCGGACATAATCCCAGGCTTTAATTCCTCCCTCACCACAGCATTCGGCGGTGCTGGCGACAAATTGCGCATAAGCCTGACCTTGCTCATTTAATTCAGCAAGATAGTCACGCCATTCACATGGCGAATAACGAAACCAGCAGTGATAAAACCCTGCCAACCGCGCGGCATGACCGTTATCAATCATTCGGTGAATTGTGCGCAGCAGGTCATCACGGTCATCAATTCCCCAGGAGGAAGAAAGGTCAAAAAAGCGTGTACCTAAATACATTTTGGGGGATGAATGCGAAGGTAAACAGCATTCATTGCGTATTTCCATCGGAGTGGAAAGTGCAAACAATAATTTTTTGCAACTCCATGTCCATATAATTTATCCTTAAATATTCATTCAATGAATATTAACCACGTTGCGAGGCTCATTTATTTATACTTTTCTGACGCAACATAATACGCATAAAATAAGGCTTACGCAAAAATGGAACACATAAAAATATAATATGCTTTATATGCAACCATAAGGAAATGATAATGATTTTTACGTCAAGTTGCTGCAATAATTTATCAATAGATGAGATTATCGAACGTGCTGAAAAAGGCGATTGCGAGGCTCAATATATTATTGGGTTTTATTATAATCGCGATAGCGCAATTGACTCTCCGGACGACGAAAAGGCCTTTTACTGGCTGAAGCTGGCCGCTGAGCAAGGTCATTGTGAAGCACAATATTCCTTAGGGCAAAAGTATACCGAGGATAAAAGCCGTCATAAAGATAATGGGCAAGCCATCTTTTGGCTGAAAAAAGCTGCCCTACAAGGCCATACTTTCGCTTCCAACGCCCTTGGCTGGATACTGGATCGTGGAGAAGACCCCAACTATAAAGAAGCGGTTGCCTGGTATCAGATAGCCGCGGAGAGCGGAATGTCTTATGCGCAAAATAATCTTGGGTGGATGTACAGAAATGGCAACGGAGTCGCACAAGACTATACGCTGGCATTTTTCTGGTACAAACAAGCTGCATTACAAGGCCATAGTGACGCCCAAAACAATCTGGCCGATCTTTATGAAGACGGAAAAGGCGTTGCTCAAAACGAGACACTCGCCGCATTCTGGTATTTGAAAAGCGCACAGCAGGGTAATCGGCATGCCCAGTTTCAAATTGCATGGGATTATAACGCTGGCGAAGGGGTGGACCAGGACTATAAGCAAGCCATGTACTGGTATCTGAAGGCTGCCGCTCAGGAAAGCGTCGGCGCTTACGTCAACATCGGTTATATGTATAAACATGGACAAGGCGTTGAGAAAGATTATCAGACCGCCTTTGAATGGTTTATGAAAGCCGCTGAATGCAATGACGCCACTGCCTGGTATAACCTGGCCATTATGTATCACTACGGAGAAGGAAGACCTGTCGATCTCCGACAGGCTCTCGACCTGTATCGTAAAGTTCAGGCATCCGGTACCAGGGATGTCAGTCAAGAAATCCGTGAGATTGAAGATTTACTGTAAGAGATAAAAACAAGGGCCGGGGAATTTTATTCGGCCCATATCTCTTTATTGCTGTGCGAAATCAGACCATTAAGGCTCGAACGGGCGTCTCTGGAACTGGTCATGACCACATTTCGGGCATAGCGTCAGCACTTCCGGTGTATAGATCGGGAGATGGAAATGACATTTCTCGCAGACCAGATTACCCAGCCCTACCACTTCTCCGCTGTGATAAACCCCGTGATGATTGAGGTCCTGGAAAACTTCGCGCCATTCAAGCTGCGTTTTATCGGTGATGTCTGCCAGTTCCTGCCACAAGCTTTCTTTAATCACCCGCATAAAGACGCTGTCAGACTCTTCTTTCAGGCTCTCTTCATAGCTCATGGCGAACTCTTCCAGGTCACGTCTGACAGCTCGCGTCAGCTCATCGACTTCGGTTCGCGTTAACTCCCCTGTTTTTATTACGCGCTCGCGCGCCTGCTCCACCAGTGCGTCGATATCACGTTCGCCATTGCGCAGACGTTCGCTCAGTGACGCGACCAGTTCACGGTAATATTGAGCAACCTTGTTCATCGTTTCATCTCCCGGGTCGTTAACTGACTATAATAATAGACGTTCTTTGTTCCTTGCTTTGCTAATACGCCCACAAACTCTGTAAATTAATGTATGAATAATCCGGGCATCATTTCAACGTCGAGTGCGCGAAAGGCTGTTTTGACGCGGACGTTTGGGCTATGCTATGCGGATCTGAAAAACCACCTCAACGCTACATTTGTAGCCGTATTGAAAACAGGACCACTGGCTGCCATGCAAGAGCAATACCGCCCGGAAGAGATAGAATCCAAAGTACAGCTTCATTGGGATGAGAAGCGCACATTTGAAGTAACCGAAGACGAGAGCAAAGAGAAGTATTACTGCCTGTCTATGCTTCCCTATCCTTCTGGTCGACTACACATGGGCCACGTACGTAACTACACCATCGGTGACGTGATCGCCCGCTACCAGCGTATGCTGGGCAAAAACGTCCTGCAGCCGATCGGCTGGGACGCGTTTGGTCTGCCTGCGGAAGGCGCGGCGGTGAAAAACAACACCGCGCCAGCACCGTGGACGTACGACAACATCGCGTACATGAAAAACCAGCTCAAAATGCTGGGCTTTGGTTATGACTGGAGCCGCGAGCTGGCAACCTGTACGCCGGAATACTACCGTTGGGAACAGAAATTCTTCACCGAGCTGTATAAAAAAGGCCTGGTATATAAGAAGACTTCTGCGGTCAACTGGTGCCCGAACGACCAGACCGTACTGGCGAACGAACAAGTTATCGACGGCTGCTGCTGGCGCTGCGATACCAAAGTTGAGCGTAAAGAGATCCCGCAATGGTTTATCAAAATCACCGCTTACGCTGACGAGCTGCTCAACGATCTGGACAAACTGGATCACTGGCCAGACACCGTTAAAACCATGCAGCGTAACTGGATTGGTCGTTCCGAAGGCGTAGAAATCACTTTCAACGTTAACGACTATGACAACACGCTGACCGTTTACACTACCCGCCCGGACACCTTTATGGGTTGTACCTACCTGGCGGTAGCGGCAGGTCATCCGCTGGCACAGAAAGCGGCGGAAAATAATCCTGAACTGGCCGCCTTTATTGACGAATGCCGTAACACCAAAGTTGCCGAAGCTGAAATGGCGACGATGGAGAAAAAAGGCGTCGATACTGGCTTTAAAGCGGTTCACCCATTAACGGGCGAAGAAATTCCCGTATGGGCAGCAAACTTCGTATTGATGGAATACGGCACGGGCGCAGTTATGGCGGTTCCGGGTCACGACCAGCGCGACTACGAGTTTGCCTCTAAATACGGCCTGAATATCAAACCGGTTATCCTGGCAGCTGACGGCTCTGAGCCAGATCTTTCTCAGCAAGCCCTGACTGAAAAAGGCGTGCTGTTCAACTCTGGCGAGTTCAACGGTCTTGACCATGAAGCGGCCTTCAACGCCATCGCCGATAAACTGACTACGATGGGCGTTGGCGAGCGAAAAGTGAACTACCGCCTGCGCGACTGGGGTGTTTCCCGTCAACGTTACTGGGGCGCGCCGATTCCGATGGTGACGCTGGAAGACGGTACCGTAATGCCGACCCCGGACGACCAGCTGCCGGTGATCCTGCCGGAAGATGTGGTGATGGACGGCATTACCAGCCCGATTAAAGCAGATCCGGAGTGGGCAAAAACTACCGTTAACGGTATGCCAGCGCTGCGTGAAACCGACACTTTCGACACCTTTATGGAGTCCTCCTGGTACTATGCGCGCTACACTTGCCCGGAGTACAAAGAAGGTATGCTGGATTCCAAAGCGGCTAACTACTGGCTGCCGGTGGATATCTACATTGGTGGTATTGAACACGCCATTATGCACCTGCTCTACTTCCGCTTCTTCCACAAACTGATGCGTGATGCAGGCATGGTGAACTCTGACGAACCAGCGAAACAGTTGCTGTGTCAGGGTATGGTGCTGGCAGATGCCTTCTACTATGTTGGCGAAAACGGCGAACGTAACTGGGTTTCCCCGGTTGATGCTATCGTTGAACGTGACGAGAAAGGCCGTATCGTGAAAGCGAAAGATGCGGCAGGCCATGAACTGGTTTATACCGGCATGAGCAAAATGTCCAAGTCGAAGAACAACGGTATCGACCCGCAGGTGATGGTTGAACGTTACGGCGCGGACACCGTTCGTCTGTTTATGATGTTTGCTTCTCCGGCTGATATGACTCTCGAATGGCAGGAATCCGGCGTGGAAGGGGCTAACCGCTTCCTGAAACGTGTCTGGAAACTGGTTTACGAGCACACAGCGAAAGGTGATGTTGCGGCACTGAACGTTGATGCGCTGACTGAAGATCAGAAAGCGCTGCGTCGCGATGTGCATAAAACGATCGCTAAAGTGACCGATGATATCGGCCGTCGTCAGACCTTCAACACCGCAATTGCGGCGATTATGGAGCTGATGAACAAACTGGCGAAAGCACCGACCGATGGCGAGCAGGACCGCGCCCTGATGCAGGAAGCACTGCTGGCCGTTGTCCGTATGCTTAACCCGTTCACCCCGCACATCTGCTTCACGCTGTGGCAGGAACTGAAAGGCGAAGGCGATATCGACAACGCGCCGTGGCCGGTTGCTGACGAAAAAGCGATGGTGGAAGACTCCACGCTGGTCGTGGTGCAGGTTAACGGTAAAGTCCGTGCAAAAAATCACCGTTCCGGTGGACGCAACGGAAGAACAGGTTCGCGAACGTGCTGGCCAGGAACATCTGGTAGCAAAATATCTTGATGGCGTTACCGTGCGTAAAGTGATTTACGTACCCGGTAAACTCCTCAATCTGGTCGTTGGCTAAGCGCGGGAGGAAAGCGTGCGATATCTGGCAACATTGTTGTTATCTCTGGCGGTGTTAATCACCGCCGGGTGTGGCTGGCATCTGCGTGATACCACGCAGGTTCCTTCCACTATGAAGGTCATGATCCTGGACTCAGGCGATCCGAACGGGCCATTAAGCCGTGCGGTGCGTAACCAGTTACGTCTGAATGGTGTCGAGTTGCTTGATAAAGAAACCACGCGTAAGGACGTTCCATCCCTGCGTTTGGGTAAAGTGAGCATCGCGAAAGATACCGCATCGGTATTCCGTAACGGTCAAACAGCAGAGTATCAGATGATCATGACGGTCAATGCGACCGTGTTGATCCCCGGCCGTGACATCTACCCGATTAGCGCCAAAGTCTTCCGTTCGTTCTTCGATAACCCGCAAATGGCGTTAGCGAAAGATAACGAACAAGACATGATCGTAAAAGAGATGTACGACCGTGCTGCCGAACAGCTGATTCGTAAGCTGCCAAGCATCCGTGCTGCGGATATTCGTTCCGACGAAGAACAGACGTCGACCACAACGGATACTCCGGCAACGCCTGCACGCGTCTCTACCACGCTGGGTAACTGATGATTCGGTTGTACCCGGAACAACTCCGCGCGCAGCTCAATGAAGGGCTGCGCGCGGCGTATCTTTTACTTGGTAACGATCCTCTGTTATTGCAGGAAAGCCAGGACGCTATTCGTCAGGTCGCTGCGGCGCAAGGGTTCGAAGAACACCACACTTTTTTCCATTGATCCCAACACCGACTGGAATGCGATTTTTTCGTTATGCCAGGCCATGAGCCTGTTTGCCAGTCGACAAACGCTATTGCTGTTGTTACCCGAAAACGGACCGAATGCGGCGATCAATGAACAACTTCTCACACTCACCGGACTTCTGCATGACGACCTGCTGTTGATCGTCCGCGGTAATAAATTAAGCAAAGCGCAAGAAAATGCTGCCTGGTTTACTGCTCTTGCGAATCGCAGCGTGCAGGTGACCTGTCAGACGCCGGAGCAGGCTCAGCTTCCCCGCTGGGTTGCTGCGCGTGCAAAACAGCTCAACTTAGAACTGGATGACGCGGCAAACCAAGTGCTCTGCTACTGTTATGAAGGTAACCTGCTGGCGCTGGCCCAGGCACTGGAGCGTTTATCGCTACTCTGGCCAGACGGCAAACTGACATTACCTCGCGTTGAACAGGCGGTGAATGATGCCGCGCATTTCACCCCTTTCATTGGGTTGATGCTTTGTTGATGGGAAAAAGTAAGCGCGCGTTGCATATTCTTCAGCAACTGCGTCTGGAAGGCAGCGAACCGGTTATTTTGTTGCGCACATTACAACGTGAACTGTTGTTACTGGTTAACCTGAAACGCCAGTCTGCCCATACGCCACTGCGTGCGTTGTTTGATAAGCATCGGGTATGGCAGAACCGCCGGGGCATGATGGGCGAGGCGTTAAATCGCTTAAGCCAGCCGCAGTTACGTCAGGCCGTGCAACTCCTGACACGAACGGAACTCACCCTCAAACAAGATTACGGTCAGTCAGTGTGGGCAGAGCTGGAAGGGTTATCTCTTCTGTTGTGCCATAAACCCCTGGCGGACGTATTTATCGACGGTTGATATGAAATCTTTACAGGCTCTGTTTGGTGGCACCTTTGATCCGGTGCACTATGGTCATCTTAAACCCGTGGAAACGCTGGCGAATTTGATTGGTCTGACGCGGGTCACAATCATCCCTAATAATGTTCCTCCGCATCGTCCCCAGCCGGAAGCGAACAGCGTACAGCGTAAACACATGCTTGAACTGGCGATTGCCGACAAGCCATTATTTACTCTTGATGAACGCGAGCTAAAGCGCAATGCCCCCTCTTACACTGCGCAAACACTGAAAGAGTGGCGGCAGGAACAAGGGCCGGACGTGCCGCTGGCGTTTATTATTGGTCAGGATTCACTGCTGACCTTTCCGACCTGGTACGAATACGAAACGATACTCGACAATGCACATTTGATCGTCTGTCGGCGTCCAGGTTACCCACTTGAAATGGCGCAACCGCAATACCAGCAATGGCTGGAAGATCATTTGACACATAACCCAGAAGATCTTCACCTTCAGCCTGCCGGTAAAATTTATCTGGCTGAAACGCCGTGGTTTAACATCTCGGCGACCATCATCCGCGAACGTTTGCAAAACGGTGAATCGTGTGAGGATTTATTGCCGGAACCGGTACTGACTTACATTAACCAACAAGGCTTGTATCGCTGATACCTGTCGTTACGGAGGGCATGATGCGACTGTGGTTAATTCGTCATGGTGAAACGCTAGCGAATATCGATGGTCTGTACAGCGGTCATGCTCCACACCCCTGACTGCGCGCGGTATTGAGCAAGCGCAAAATCTGCATACGCTGCTACATGGTGTTTCCTTTGACCTGGTTTTATC
>ENA-OQCW01001180-OQCW01001180.1-human-gut-metagenome-genome-assembly--contig:-NODE-1180-length-11248-cov-2.686449_pt1 | contig 11248 bp, 12 predicted proteins | sample MGYA00242767_ERZ504593 | MGnify/ENA primary metagenome ERZ504593 (study PRJEB26092, sample SAMD00036307) | human gut metagenome | host: Homo sapiens | study: EMG produced TPA metagenomics assembly of... | reverse complement strand
CCAATATAGGCGACCGGGGTGGAAAACTGTCCGGCGGACAACGCCAGCGAATCAGTATCGCCCGTGCGATCTTGAAGAATCCCCCGATCTTGATCTTGGATGAGGCCACATCCGCCTTGGATACGGAATCCGAACGTTTGGTACAAGAAGCGTTGGAGAACTTGATGAAGAATCGTACGACCGTAGTGATCGCCCACCGTCTCTCTACGATCCGTAATGCGGATGAGATCTGTGTGATGCATGAGGGTGAGATCGTAGAACGGGGCAAACACGAGGAGTTGTTGGCTTTGGATGGCTATTATAAACGACTATGTGATATGCAAAGCTTTTAGGGTGATACTGCAACCCGGGTTGCAGTGGATCGCCTCTTCGGCTTTTGATGGAAAAACAATAACAAGGAATAATCGTATGAATATGAAAGGACTTTATTTGATTTTGTTATCGTTCCTTTTCGGTTGTAATTTGCCGGATATGCAGACTGGGAAGGAGGTCTCTTATTATTTTGACCAACCAGCGCAGATATGGGAAGAAACCTTGCCTTTGGGAAACGGCCGTATCGGTATGATGCCGGATGGTGGTATTGAGCGGGAGAATGTGGTCCTGAATGAGATCTCCCTGTGGTCCGGAAGTAAGCAAGATACGGACAATCCTTATGCGTATTACTCTTTGGCGAATATTCGTCGCCTCTTATTTGAGGGACGGAATGACGAGGCACAGGATTTGATGTATAAAACTTTCGTCTGCAAAGGGACCGGAAGTAATCTGGGTGACGGTGCGAACGCTCCGTATGGGAGTTACCAATTATTCGGAAATCTAGTGCTGAGATATACGTATCCGAATGAATCGGATTCTATCGCTGAGTATCGCAGGCGGTTGAACCTAAGCGAGGCTATCGCTTCCGTCTCTTTTAAAAGGGGGAATGTGAATTATCAACGGGAAATGTTTACCTCTTTTTCCGGGATCTGGGAGTTATCCACTTGGTAGCGGACGCGGATCGGGCCTTGAATTTCTCATTAGGTATGAATCGTCCGGAACATGCGACGATCTCTTTGGACGGAAAGGACTTGCTGATGCGGGGACAATTGCCGGACGGGGTGGATACGTTGGAGATGAAAGGGATGCGTTTCGCCTCTCGTGTCCGTATCGTCTTGCCGAAGGGGGGAGATTTGACCGCAACGGATAGTAGTTTATCGGTGCGAAGTGCCTCGGAAGCGATTATCTTGGTAAGTTTAGGTACGGATTATTTCGATAAAGACGGCGTCGGACAATCCTTGGAAAAATACTTATCGCAAGCGGAATCTAAGGATTTCTCCACCTTGCGCCGGGAACATACATTCGCTTATCGCTCCCTGTTTGATCGGGTCTCTTTGGATTTGGGAAAAGGCGAAAGGGATCATCTTCCGATCCATGAGCGTTTGGCCGCTTTCGCTCAAGATAAGAACGATCCGGGATTGGCGGCTTTATATTTCCAGTTCGGTCGATATTTATTGATTTCCTCGACCCGGCAGGGATTACTGCCCCCGAATTTGCAGGGCTTGTGGTGTAATACGATTCATACGCCTTGGAACGGGGATTATCACCTAAATATTAATTTACAGATGAATCATTGGCCAGCGGAGGTCACGAACCTCTCCGAGTTGCACCTTCCGCTGATCGAATGGACGAAACAGCAAGTCCCTAGCGGTGAACGTACGGCCAAAGCTTTTTATAACGCACGGGGATGGGGCACGCATATTTTAGGTAATGTCTGGGAGTTTACCGCCCCGGGCGAACATCCGTCGTGGGGAGCCACGAATACATCCGCCGCATGGCTATGCGAGCATTTGTACACGCATTATCAGTATACATTAGATAAGGCGTATTTGAGGGATGTTTATCCGACGATGAAAGGGGCTGCCCAATTCTTTGTGGATATGCTGGTGCAAGATCCCCGGACTAAATATCTGGTGACGGCACCTACTACCTCTCCGGAGAACGCTTATAAAATGCCAAACGGAAGTGTCGTGAGTATTTGTGCCGGATCGACGATGGACAATCAGATCTTGCGGGAATTATTTACGAATACCATTGAGGCCGCCGGGATTTTAGGTGTGGATAGCGCGTTCGCTGCTGAGTTGGCGGCGAAACGAGATCGCTTGATGCCTACGACGATCGGTAAAGACGGCCGTATTATGGAATGGCTCGAGCCGTATGAGGAGGTAGAGCCTACCCATCGTCATGTCTCTCATTTATATGGGCTTTATCCCGGGAATGAGATATCGATAGAGCATACGCCGGAGTTGGCAGAGGCGGCTCGTAAATCCTTGGAGGTCCGTGGCGATCAAAGCACGGGCTGGTCTATGGCTTGGAAGATTAATTTCTGGGCCCGTTTACAGGATGGCGATCATGCTTATAAATTGCTGGGTGATTTGTTACGTCCCTGTGTAGATGAGCATACGAAGGAGGTGAAGGGAGGAGGCTCTTATCCTAATTTGTTTTGTGCCCATCCTCCTTTCCAGATTGATGGTAATTTTGGAGGAACAGCCGGTATTGCGGAGATGTTGATACAGAGTCAATCCGGATTGATCGAGTTCTTGCCCGCTTTGCCATCTGCTTGGAAAAACGGAAGCTTTAGTGGTTTAAAAGTCCGGAATGGCGGAGAGGTGTCGGCTAAATGGACGGAAGGTCTGTTGACGGAAGCTCGATTGAAAGCGATCGTTCCCGGTTCTTTCCAGATCAAGCTTCCGGCGAATTCCGCGAACATGAGCCTCAAAAAGAACCAAAAGCCGGTTTCCCTACCTGTAGTCGATGGAAAAGTAACAGTGGACTTGTTACAAGGGGAAGAGTTTGTGTTGCAATTCTAAGTTACCATTCTGAGGGGATGAGACGCGGCATGCTGCGTCTCTACAACAAATGAGAAAAAATTTAATATAACGGTAATCTATAAATGAAAACCGATCGAAAGGCGTGCGGTGTCGTCCAAAGAGGCATCGAGCTGCCTTCGCTCGTTCAGAGAGGTTATATTTTTTACCTATGGCGGTCAAGAAGATATGTAGATTATCATCGGCCATCGGATAGAACTCTAGTCCTCCTTGATACCCCCATGCCGTACGGTATTTTCCTTTCTCGTAAGTATCGTAGGCTTTATAGATCGATGCGCTTTCATACATTCCTTTTGCGAATAGTTGCCATTTGGGATGGAAACGATACTGTATTTCCCCCACCAGCGAAAGATAATCGATGTTTTGCATACGAACCGGTGGTTCCGGTTCCTCCTCTCCGGAGACTTCGGGCTGGGTCAATTCGGTCAATAATCCTAATGGGTCTAATTTTCCTCGTGAATACATGACATCGAAATAAGCATAGACCGGTCCGGCCTCTATACTTTGACCGGTAAAGACGCTATACATATATTTCCCTTGGGCTTGCTCCGCGGCGGATACGGAGTACCGTAAATGAATCAACTCATCCAGAAAGTTACCGTTCCAGTTCAATGTGTAAAACAAGGGAACTCTCGGTTTCTTAAATCCTTCCGGCAGACGTCCATACTCATCTTCCATCGATCCCATACGACTGTTCGTCACCTGTAAGCGGATCTCTTGTGACTCATTCGGCTGATACCCCAGCCCGATTCCCGTAAGGTAGCAAAGGGAGTATTCATTCATATCGCTATACTCATAAATAAGCAAAGGATTCTCGTCGTACTCAAAACCACCGTAGAACACATCTTGTTTTCCGGCGGTTAAGGTAAAACGCTCATTCAGTTTATAGCCAATATACGCATATTCGATCGACTCATTCAAATTCTCCAAGGCTTGTCCCTCATAACCGCCATTCAGCGTTTGGCGATACCAATAGAATAACCGATCGTTCACTTCTCCGGTAACATCAATTTTGACATCCCTGAAACGAAAGGCGGCTTCATCCAGCTTCCCCGAGAAAAAGTCCGCGTTGAATCCTGCGTGCATTTCCAAGTCCAGATTGAAAACCTTGTTGCGTTTCGGAATCTTAGTCGCGTATTCAAAAAGAGATACCGAAGAAGAATCCCGCTCTGGGATCGGAGAATTTGTCTGAGCGTAAGACGTTAACGCGGAACCGATAAATAAGAAGGCCGACAGCCAAGCCACTGTGAGTCGTTTCATTTACTGATGTTAATTATTAAAGTGGCCGCGAAGATACGAATTATTGCTCGGTTTTGCCCATATGCTTCATGACTTTAGCGTCCAGATAGAAAATGAGCTCTTCCGCTATATTCGTACAATGATCTCCGAAACGTTCCATTTTCCGGATAACACCGGCCATATATAACCCTGCCAATGCGCTACCTTTATGCTCCTCTATATATTTGGCGATAATAGCGGTAGAATTATGATTGATCTCATCGATCAAATTATCCTTCAAGAAGATACGGGAAGCGATCTCTGAGCTTTCTTTCTCAAAAGCCTCTTTGGTGAGTGAGATCATGCTTAATAACTCCGACAGCATTTCTTCTACCCGGGTTTCCTTGACCAGTTGCGGGTCAATCGGTTCCCCCTCGGGAAGGTTTCCTGCGAAACGGGCGATGCTTTCTGCGAAATCTCCCAGACGCTCTAGGTTTGTATTAATCTTATACATCGCCAATACGAAACGTAGGTCGATCGCTACCGGTGCGTACAAGGCGATGATATCCTCGCAATCACTGTCGATCTTTAGCTCGAAAGCATTTACCCGGCGTTCCCGGCTGATTACCTTATAAGCGAGTTCCTTATCTCCGGTAAGCATAGCCTCCCCTGCGTTGTATAATTGCTGGTGAACCAATGCCCACATCTCACTGATACTATTTTTTAAAGAATGAATCTCCTGCTCTATAACCTTCATACTCTTCTAATTTTCAATTTTTAATTTTCAATTACCCAAACCGTCCGGTAATGTAATTCTGTGTAGACTCTTTCTCCGGATTGGTGAAAATCTTCCGGGTATTATCATATTCAATCAATTCCCCTAAATAGAAATATCCGGTCTTGTCGCTAACACGAGCCGCTTGTTGCATATTATGGGTAACGATTACGATCGTATAATCATTTTTCAGCTCATGTATCAAATCCTCGATCTTACTGGTTGAAATCGGGTCCAACGCGGAAGTCGGCTCGTCCATCAACAAGATAGAAGGCGAGATCGCCAAGGCACGGGCGATACATAAACGTTGCTGTTGTCCGCCGGAAAGAGCGAATGCCGATTCTTTCAGTTTATCCTTTACCTCGTCCCAAAGGACGACCTGCTTTAAAGTCTTGACCACCGTCTCCTCAATATAATTCTCATCGTTGACACCGTTTACCCGCAGGCCATAAGCGACATTCTCATAAATCGTCTTAGGAAAAGGATTCGGTTTCTGGAAAACCATCCCCACGTTTTTACGTAAGCGATCCACTTTCTCACTTTTCGTATAGATATCTCTTCCATCAATTAGGATCTGACCTTCCATGCGAGTGCCCGGAATCAAATCATTCATGCGGTTGAACAGGCGGAGGAAAGTAGACTTTCCGCAACCGGACGGTCCGATGAAAGCGGTGGACGTATTCGGCTCTATCTCCATGGAAATGTTCTTCAACGCATGGAAATCCCCATAATAAAAGTCTACGTTTTTAGCATCAATCTTTATCATAATTGTCTTATTTTTTTAATTCATTTTTACCTTCTTGGCGAAATAACTACGCAAGGCATTTGCCAAAAGGTTTACTAATAATACGATGACAATCAGTACGAGTGCCGTGCCATAAGCCATTCCCCGGGAAGCCTCGATATCCGTACCGCTTGTAGATATAACATATAAGTGATAGGGTAATGCCATACATTGGTCGAAAATACTTTTCGGTAATTGCGGCAAGAAATAAGCGGCCACCGTAAAAAGGATAGGAGCGGTCTCTCCGGACACACGCCCGATCGAAAGAATCAATCCCGTAATAATATTGGGGAACGCCATCGGTAGCACGACCCTGCGAATGGTCTGCAATTTCGTAGCCCCTAACGCTAGGCTACCGTGGCGGAAAGAATCATCGATACTTTTCAAAGCCTCTTCCGTCGTACGGATGATAAGTGGCAAGGACATCAGCGCCAAGGTAAACGAACCCGCTATAATAGAGTCTCCCCATCCCAAGGTGCTTACGAATAGAGACATACCAAATAACCCGAAAACAACGGATGGGACACCACTTAGATTATTCGTCATGATACGGATGAAGCGGATGAGTTTCCCGTTCGTGGCGTACTCGTTCATATAAATACCACTCATGATGCCGATAGGAAAACTAATCAAGCTACTTCCGATCACTAAATAGAGTGTACCTACGATAGCCGGAAAAATCCCCCCGGAGGTCATGCCCTCTTGGGGTGCTTGTGTCAGGAAATCCCAACTGATCACGCTTGCTCCCTTTAAGATAATGAATCCCAGTATTACGAATAAGATCACTACGACCAAATAACTCAGGAAAGAAAAGAAACCGAAAGCAACCTGTTGAGAGGCCCGTTTCCTCTTGTCTATATTCCCTAAATGTTGAATAGGTGCCATATCTTTAATTAAATTTTACGTTTGGATGAAATATATTCTACGGCGATGCTCAACCCCAAGGTGATGAGGAACAACACGGCTCCCAGCATAAACAAGGCTTGGTAATGTGCTCCACCTGCGGGAGCCTCACCCAATTCCGCCGCTATCGTGGCAGGAATTGTCCGTACCGGTTCGAAGAACGAGGTAGGGATAACGGCGGCGTTTCCGGTTACCATCAATACGGCCATCGTCTCACCGATCGCACGTCCTATACCTAATACGACAGCGGACGTGATACCGGATATGGAGTAGGGGATTATTACTTTATAGATGGTTTGCCATTGCGTGGCTCCCAATGCCAAGCTGGCCTCTTTCATGGCTCGTGGTGTAGTTCGCATGGCATCTTCCGCTACCGTGATGATGGTCGGCAACGCCATGATCGCTTAAAACCACGCTTCCGGCGAAAGCGGTCTCGCCTACCGGAAGGTCTAAGGTCTTTTGGATAAGGGGAACGATCACCACCAATCCGAAGAAACCATAAACGACTGAGGGAATACCTGCCAGCAACTCGATAAGCGGTTTTAATAAATTGCGTGTTTTTGTATTGGCGATCTCTGCCATATAGATCGCTACCGCTACTCCGAAGGGGAGGGATAAGGCGATCGCACCTATACTTACCAACAGCGTTCCTAGTAATAGAGGGATCAGCCCAAAGATCGGAGCGGGAGTTGAGGTCGGATACCATTTCGTCCCTCCAAAGAATTCCGAAGGCTTGATCGTGGCTCCCGATATGATTTTTCCCGTAAAGTTTTCCGACTTGTATTGTTCCGGAAAGAATGCGATAATCCCGGGCTCTTTATGGATAAGTTCATTGATTTTCTCGGGAACATATTGAAATTCTTCACCTAGCTCTTCTTCCGTATAATAGTTGGTTAGATCCGAGAACCGGAAGACTAGTATATCTTGATTTTCTCCGTTTAAATCTTCCCAATTGGTGATATTGGCATCGAAGACATCCATGATTTGCTCGGGCGACAAATGTTCGACCGGATTTTCCTGATTCACGGCCAATATATATCCTTCCTCTACCTCCGGGCTGTTAAAAAGACCTGCGGCCTCTTTAAATAAGAAGACAATGATCAACAAGATCGTAAAGCTACTGACGCTTCCACTGATCAAAAATCCTCCTTCCACTAATTTTTCAATAAACTTTCTCACAATCTTTGCCTATTTATTCTGATGCAAAGAAAGGATATCCATATTAAGAAGCTGTTAAGCCTGTTTGAAAGAATTATTACAAACATATTACGAGTTTGTAATATATACAATTGAAATAAAAAAGGCTCCGTTATGCGGAGCCTCAAAATATATTGGAGATTATAGATTTTCTAGCCATTTTTTACCAGGCTTGGTATATAGCCATACGAGGAATCCACCTCCAACAATAGCACTGATCGTGAAAACTAAACTTAGCATATCCATAATAAACCTTATTTAAAAATTTTATTTCCAATCCAGGCGAATATCACTGTTGCTATTCCACCAACGATAGCTCTATATATAAATATTGACTCTTTTAGCTCTGTATCAAAAGTAGCAATACCTCCAATAACCAGACCCGCAAAAGTTAATTTAGCCAAATCATAGAAGAACTTTCCCAGGTTTTCTCTACGGGATTGATCTCTTTCCCTGCTTTCTTTTTTTTCATCCTGTTGTTTCTCCCAGTTTCCCATATAACAAAGATAAGGATAGTTTTTAGATAAACAAAAGGCCATCCCGAAATTATTCGGAATGGCCTTGAGATAAGTATGTAATATGTTTGTATTACTTATTATACTTGCTCCAATCCACATTGTGCATATCTCCGCTGGCCGCTAGTTCCTCATGGAAAGCGAAACAGCATTTCAGGTTTTGAGGCGTATGTCCCTTGATACCCATAGCGAGGTACTCTTCCAATAACGGTTTGTAATCCGGGTGAACACAATTGTCGATGATACAACGAGCGCGTTGGATCGGAGATTTACCGCGTAAGTCCGCTACACCATATTCCGTGATGATGATCTTCACGGAGTGCTCGCTATGATCCAAGTGAGATACCATCGGTACGAACGCACTGATCTTTCCATCCTTCGCCGTAGACGGAGTCGTGAAGATCGACAACATAGCCGAACGGGTAAAGTCGCCGGAACCACCGATACCATTCATCATACGAGTACCGGATACGTGTGTAGAGTTGATATTACCGAAGATATCAGCCTCCAAAGCCGTATTGATCGCAACCAAACCTAAACGGCGGGCAACCTCCGGATTGTTTGAGATCTCTTGCGGACGAAGCAAGATCTTATCCTTGAAGAAATCAAGATTAGCGTAGATCTCACGGATCACCTCGTTACTTACGGACAAAGAGCAACCGCTGGCGAATTTAACGCGACCTTGTTTCATCAATTCGATAACCGCATCTTGAATAACCTCAGTATATACATTGAATGCGGGGATAGACTCATTAGCTCCCATGCAGCCCAAGACTGCGTTAGCCACGTTACCTACGCCACTCTGCAATGGAACGAATTCTTTCGGAAGACGGCCGGCCTTGATCTCGCTAACCAAGAAGTCCGCAACGTTTTTACCGATCGCCATCGTAACATCATCCAGCGGAGAGAATTTTCCACCTTCATTCGGCTCATCGGTCCTTACCACACCAACGATCTTAGCCGGGTCTACTTTTACACAATCGTTACCGATCCTGTCAGAAGGAGTGTAGATAGGGATCTCACGGCGTAAAGGAGGATCAGCCGGCTCGTAAATATCATGCATACCGCGGATTTCTTTCGGGTGACGGCAGTTCAACTCAACGATGATACGGTCTGCCATACGACAGATAGTAGGTAAGATACCAACACCTGAAGTCGGAACGATCTCACCATCCTCAGTAACATCGGCAGCCTCTACGATCGCTACATCGATCTTACCCAAGAATCCGTAACGCAAGCTTTGTGCCAATTCAGACAGGTGCAAATCGAAATATTGTGCCTGATGAGCGTTTAATGCGGCACGTAAGTCTTTGTTCGATTGGTACGGTGTACGGAATTTGATGGCGTTAGCGCGAGCCAACTCTCCGTCTAGCTTATCACCGGTAGAAGCACCGGTAAACATACCGATTTGGAAAGGGTTACCTTTAGCGTGTTCTTCCGCTGCCTTCCGGGCGATAGCTCCGGGAACGACTTTCGGGCATCCTGCGGGTGTAAAACCACTGAAACCAACATTGTCATTATGATGCACATAAGATGCGGCTTCTTCAGCTGTAATGAATTTTAATGCCATGATAATTAGTTTTTATGTTTTTAGGTAAATACTTACTGTTCAATATTTCGGGCGCAAACTTACATAAAATTACGCTGAATCGAATATAAGTGTGGCGTAAATTAATACTTCCGGTTTAGAATCTCCGCACAAATGATCGCTTTCTTCAATTCCTCGATGTCTCTGAAGGTATCTTCCGGCATAAGCCCCGGTTCTTCCTCGATAGCACTCATCCTTACGGATGGCCGGGTCGCGATATGATTCGGGATATTCTTCTCGGCGGAAAGGAATGGAGAAGGGGCAGACGATGAGGTTGCGACCTTAGGCTTCTCAACCTTTGGCTTTACCTGCTTTTGTCGGGGAGCGGGCTTAGGTTTTCGCGTTTCCTTTTGCATATCTTCCAGTATCTCCCAGAAGCCTTTTCCTTCCGTAGGCTGGTCATTGGGCACAATTTCCCTGTCGGGTTGTCCTAATATATCGGGACGACTCTTCTTCCTTTTTTTTGTCCTTCGAACTGAATAAGCCACTGACCGCGGCGATAATCAGGAAAACAATATATAACCAATCTCCTACGTTATCCATAAACTTTGATTATTTTTGCACCTCCAAATGTAAGAAGAATAATTGAGAAGTGAAAAGATGGGAGTATATAAAACATCAGATAGGTATAAAAGTAAATAAGGGTAACTTCACAGCCACCCTTTATTCGAATTTAACCAAAACCATTAATCTATGAAAAAATTTACGTTTTTCGAATGCAAATATAACAGTGGGATTCGAACTATTGCAAGCGTTTGCGTAATTATTTTTAAGAATCTTGCTTATTTAAATTCTATTAACATATAGTATGGTAAATCAAGAAAACGGTGTGGACTTAAAATCCGCTACCCAAAGCGATGAACGAAAGTTGTTTATCGAGACCTACGGCTGTCAGATGAATGTGGCGGACAGCGAAGTTGTAGCTTCTATCATGAAGATGGATGGCTATAGTATGACGGAGAATATCGAGGAGGCGGATGCCATCTTCGTGAATACTTGCTCCGTACGCGACAACGCCGAACAGAAAATCTATGGGCGGCTACAGTATTTCCAGTCTTTAAAGCGGAAAAAGAAGTCATTAATTGTCGGTGTATTGGGATGTATGGCCGAACGAGTGAAGGAAGACCTGATCCATGTGCATCATGCCGACTTGGTGGTAGGACCGGATTCTTATCTGGACTTGCCGAACTTGGTGGGAGCGGTAGAGCACGGAGAGAAAGCGATCAACGTGGAGCTTTCTACCCAAGAGACCTATAAGGATGTTATTCCTTTGAAGTTACCGGGTGTACATATCTCCGGTTTCGTGTCTATTATGCGCGGTTGTAATAATTTCTGTACGTATTGCATCGTACCTTATACAAGAGGACGCGAGCGTAGCCGGGACATCGAGAGTATCTTGAATGAGAT
>ENA-OQCW01001178-OQCW01001178.1-human-gut-metagenome-genome-assembly--contig:-NODE-1178-length-11265-cov-2.482403_pt1 | contig 11265 bp, 10 predicted proteins | sample MGYA00242767_ERZ504593 | MGnify/ENA primary metagenome ERZ504593 (study PRJEB26092, sample SAMD00036307) | human gut metagenome | host: Homo sapiens | study: EMG produced TPA metagenomics assembly of... | reverse complement strand
TTATGTGTCGTCGCGGCTTCGAAATGGACTTTGCTGAACTGTTGCTGGAAGACTACAAAGCCTCCCTGAAATATCTCAGCGATCACCCGAAACTGCAGGGTATTGCCCAGCAGAACAGCTTTAAACACACCTGATAACATAACGTTGTAAAAACCGAATGCCCAACCTTTAAAAAACAGTTGGGCATTCGGTTGCTTATTAATAGCAATAATATATTGGCTGTCTATTCATCGTGTTGATAAGATATATGTTATATGAATGTTTATTCAATGTAACGGATACTTTCAATGTCACGGCAAGGGATTATTTGCTACTATTAATTTCACTGCGTTCTTAAGCACGCCTTTTGTATTATAAATCCAGTCATCCTGCCCGTAGATTATCATCCTGTTTTCCCGCTTCGTTTAAATTTATTTATCAATCAATTTGACTTAAGAGGGCGGCGTGCTACATTAATAAACAGTAATATGTTTATGTAATATTAAGCCAACTATGCAATCACTACATGGGAATTGTCTAATTGCGTACGCAAGACATAAATATATTCTCACCATGGTTAATGGTGAATATCGCTATTTTAATGGCGGTGACCTGGTTTTTGCGGATGCAAGCCAAATTCGAGTAGATAAGTGTGTTGAACATTTCATATTAGTTTCAAGGGATACGCTTTCATTATTTCTCCCGATGCTCAAGGAGGAGGCATTAAAACTTCATGCACATAAAAAAGTTCCTTCATTACTCGTTCATCACTGTACCAGAGATATTCCTGTTTTTCAGGAAGTTGCGCAACTATCGCAGAATAAGAATCTTCGCTATGCAGAAACGCTACGTAAAAGAGCATTAATCTTTGCGCTGTTATCTGTTTTTCTGGAGGATGAGCAGTTTATACCGCTACTTCTGAACGTTTTGCAACCGAACATGCGAACACGAGTTTGTACGGTTATCAATAATAATATCGCACATGAGTGGACACTAGCCCGAATCGCCAGCGAGCTGTTGATGAGTCCAAGCCTGTTAAAGAAAAAATTGCGCGAAGAAGAGACTTCATATTCACAGTTGCTTACTGAGTGTAGAATGCAACGTGCTTTGCAACTTATTGTTATACATGGTTTTTCAATTAAGCGAGTTGCAGTGTCCTGTGGATATCACAGCGTGTCGTATTTCATTTACGTTTTTCGAAATTATTATGGGATGACGCCCACAGAGTATCAGGAGCGATCAGCGCAGGGATTGCCGAACCGTGACTCGGCGGCAAGTATTGTTGCACAAGGGAATTTTTACGGCACTGACCGTTCTGCGGAAGGAATAAGATTGTAGAGTTTTACTCAGAGATAAAAAAAACCCGGCATAGGGGACCGGGAAGAGGATAGTCTGCCGTCTCCAGACTAATAAACCGTTATAACACTCCCTGTTGGCACGGGAAACTTTGTGCTCTCAGTAAGTTAAATATAACTTTTACTGGAAATAAGATCAGCCATTTTTTTATAAACATAAGCTATACGCTGTGCGAAAATATATTCGTGCTGCATTTACTTATTATCAATTAACTGTTATGCAAAACTACTTTGTGGATAAATTTTGGTCCTACCAAATCTGGCAGTTTTTGCGCTAAGAAACAGTCTGGCATCATTTCATTAGTATACTGAAATTGAAATAATCGCAGTAATGAAATATAAGGGATAGTCATGACTCATGTCTGCTCGGTGATCCTCGTTCGTCGTTCATTTGATATTTATCATGAACAGCAAAAAATATCGTTGCACAACGAGAGTATCCTGTTACTGGATAAAAATTTGGCAGACGATTTTGCGTTTTGTTCACCGGATACGCGACGACTGGATATCGATGAGCTGACAGTTTGCCATTACTTACAAAATATTCGTCAGATACCACGCAATTTAGGGTTACATAGCAAAGACCGTCTGTTAATTAACCAGTCACCCCCCATGCCGCTGGTGACGGCGATTTTTGATAGTTTCAATGAATCAGGGGTAAATTCACCGATACTGAGCAAAATGCTCTATCTTTCCTGTTTATCGATGTTTTCTCATAAGAAAGAACTGATCCCCTTACTTTTCAATAGTATCAGTACTGTTTCAGGAAAAGTTGAACGCCTTATTAGCTTTGATATCGCCAAACGTTGGTATCTGCGCGATATCGCGGAAAGAATGTATACCAGCGAGAGTCTCATCCAAAAAAAAGTTGCAGGATGAAAATACCTGTTTCAGTAAAATATTACTCGCCTCCAGGATGTCGATGGCCAGACGATTACTCGAGTTACGTCAAATTCCTCTGCATACTATTGCGGAAAAATGTGGATATAGCAGTACGTCGTACTTTATAAACACATTTCGACAATATTATGGTGTAACGCCACATCAGTTTGCGCAACATTCGCCAGGTACCTTTTCCTGACATATTTCGCATTTGAATATTGGTCAGGATCTCACACCTGCTTCATGTGAAACTCTTCCCTGATGATTTCTGCCGGGCTACCGGCTAGTTCTCTTTCGCAGTTTGCCAGGCGGTATAGGTATTTTCAGGAGGAAAAGACTCGGCATGTTTGGGATTATTAAGCTGACAATTCATACGATTACGGGAATGTGGGTCAGTATTGTGCTGTTCAAATTGATGACGAATGGCTGGAGTGGTTTCTACTTTCAGTGCTGTGTACTAAGCCTGGTATTCCTGACGGTTAGCTGGTTGTTGAGTGGTGAATGGTTAGCAGGAAAGAGTAAGGCTGAACCTTCACGTTCAACCTTACTCTCATTTACACGTTACGCTTTTTTAAAGCGGGCAAAGAGATGTTCCACTACAACGAAAAAGACCGGAACGAAGTAAATGGCCAGCACTGTTGCGGCAAACATCCCGCCCATCACGCCGGTACCTACCGCGTTTTGCGCGCCAGAACCGGCACCATGACTGATAACCAGCGGCAGCACGCCGAGAATAAAGGCCAGAGAGGTCATCAGGATTGGGCGTAAACGCATTCGCGCCGCTTCGATGATCGCCTCTATCGGCGTTTTCCCTTCTTTCTGCATCATCTCAACGGCAAATTCGACAATCAGGATGGCGTTTTTGGCGGAAAGCCCGATGGTGGTCAGCAAACCAACCTGGAAGTAGACGTCATTACTTAAGCCGCGTAGATCGGTGGCCAGTAATGCGCCAACGACGCCTAACGGTACAACCAACATCACCGAGAACGGAATTGACCAGCTCTCATAAAGTGCGGCGAGGGCGAGGAACACCACGACCAGTGAAATGGCATACAGCGCGGGAGCCTGATTTGAGGATAACGCTTCCTGATACGACAGTCCGGTCCATGAGTAGCCGACGCCTGCCGGAAGTTTAGCGACCAGGTCTGCCATAAATTTCATGGCGTCACCGGTACTTTTCCCGGCCGCCGCTTCACCTAAAATCTCCATTGACGGGATGCCGTTGTAGCGTTCCAGTCGCGGTGAACCATAGGTCCATTCGGTAGACGAATAGGCCGAAAGCGGTGCCATCGTGCCAGAGGCGTTGCGTACATACCACTGGTTGATGTTATCCGGCAACATACGGAACGGCGTGCCTGCCTGGACATACACTTTTTTCACCCGCCCCTGGTTGAGGAAGTCGTCACGTAGCTGCTGCCGAAGGCGGTGGAAATTGTCTGGTTGATATCAGACAGCGCCACGCCCATCGCTTCAGCTTTCGCAGCGTTGACGTTGACTTTGAACATCGGCGTATCTTCCAGGCCGTTCGGGCGAACCCCGGTGACCTGATTCGGTGATTGCGCTGCCAGTGATAACAGCTCGTTTCGCGCCTGGGTTAGTTTTTCGTGCCCCAGGTTACCGTTGTCCAGCAGTTCCATATCAAAACCTGACGCGGTACCCAGTTCAGCCACCGCGGGTAAGTTGAACGGGAAGACGACGGCTTTATTGATACTGCTTAACGCAATCATTGCCCGCTGAATGATCGCGGTAACCGAGTTTTCCTCACCGACACGTTCAGACCACGGCTTGAGACTGATAAACGCCAGGCCGTTGTTTTGCCCCTGGCCGCTGAAGCCAAAGCCGCCAACGGTAAATACCGACTGGACATTATCTTTCTCTTTAGTCAGATAATAATCCGTCACCTGTTGCAGCACTTTCGTGGTGTTAACCATGGTGGCACCGGAAGGTAACTGCGCGGTGGTCATAAATACCCCCTGATCCTCTTCTGGTAAGAAAGAGGTCGGCGTGCGCAGGAACAGCACCGCCATCCCGGCGCAAATCAGGAGGTAGACCACCATGTAGCGACCGGTACAACGCAACAGCGAGCGGGTGCTATCGGTATAGTGCTGAGTTGATTTTTCAAACAGCGTGTTGAAGCGTGCGAACAGGGCGTTAGGTTTATGACCGCCTTCCGGCGCGGCTTTCAGAATGGTGGCGCACAGGGCAGGGGTCAGGCTCATTGCCACAAATACTGAAAGCAGCATGGAGGAGATCAGCGTGATGGAGAACTGGCGGTAGATCTCCCCGGTTGCACCGCTCATAAAGGCCATCGGCATAAACACTGCGGAAAGAACAACGGCAATCCCGACCAGCGCACGTTGGATCTGCCCCATCGATTTATGCGTCGCTTCCTTCGGCGGTAGTTTATCTTCCGCAATGACACGCTCGACGTTCTCCACCACCACGATGGCGTCATCCACCAGTAACCCTATCGCCAGCACCATCCCGAACATAGTTAACGTGTTGATGGTGAAACCGACCGCCGACAAGATCGCAAACGTCCCGAGAATAACCACCGGTACGGCAATCGTCGGGATGATTGTGGCACGGAAATTCTGCAAAAACAGATACATTACCAGGAAGACGAGGATGATAGCCTCAACCAGTGTTTTTAAAAACTTCCTGAATAGAAATTTCGATAAACGGCGTGGTGTCGTAAGGATAAACCGTCTTCAGACTTGCGGGGAAATAGGCTGATAAGCGGTTCAGCTCCTCTTTGACTGCCCGCGAGGTATCCAGGGCGTTTGCTCCGGTAGCCAGTTTGATGGCGATCCCGGCAGCAGGTTTGCCGTTATAGCGCGCCACGGTGGAATAATCTTCCGCTCCAAGTTCGACGCGGGCGACATCACGCAGCAGCACTTGCGAACCATCTTGCTGAACTTTCAACAAGATTTTGCCAAATTCTTCCGGCGTTTGCAGACGCGTCTGCACAATGATCGAGGCGTTTAGTTGCTGGTCTGCCGCCTGTGGCATGCCACCCAGTTGACCACCAGAAATCTGGTTGTTTTGCACCTTAATCTGGGAAATAACATCGGAAGGTACCAGATTGTATTTATTGAGTTTTTGCGGGTCCAGCCAGATACGCATGGCATACTCAGGAACCAAAGAGCTGTACGCTACAACGCCCGCGGTACGGCTTAGCGGGTCTTTGATATTAGACGCTACATAGTCCGCGATATCGTACTGGTTGAGGCTACCGTTATCAGAAATAAACGCCGCTACCATCAGGATATTACTGCTCGACTTATCGACGCTAATCCCCTGCTGCTGCACCGCTTCAGGTAATGAAGGCATAGCGAGCTGCAGTTTATTTTGCACCTGAACCTGTGCGATATCAGGAGATGTCCCAGTCTCGAAGGTCAGAGTGATAGAGGCATTGCCCGCCGCATCACTGGTTGAAGACATGTACATCAGGCCATCAAGCCCATTCATATTTTGCTCAATCACCTGAGTGACCGAGTCTTCTACCGTTTGCGCATCGGCACCTGGATAGGTAGCGCTGACGGTAATGGTCGGTGGCGCAATCTGCGGATACTGCGCAACCGGTAAGTTCATGATCGCCAGACCGCCTGCAAGCATCATAATAATGGCAAGTACCCAGGCAAAAACCGGGCGATCAATAAAATAGTTAGCCATGAAAGTCCCCTTAAGCCTGCAACGTTATTGTTTCGATTCGGTGCTGGCGTTTTCCTGGCTGGAGGAAATTGCTCGTGCTTTGATACCCGGACGAATGCGTTGCAAACCGGAAACGATCACCCGATCGCCAGCCTGCAAGCCAGAGGTGACAACCCACTGGTCGCCGATGGCTTTGCTGGCTTCGATTTCGCGTAGCTGCACGACATCGTCTTTATCCAGAATGAGCGCCGTTGCTTTACCCTGGGCGTTGTGGGTGACGCCTTCCTGCGGCACCAGTAATACATTCTGGCGGCTACCTTCATCCACTAATGCCGTGACATACATGCCAGGCAGCAAGTCACCATTTGGGTTGGGGAAAATCGCCCGTAACGTCACGGAGCCCGTGGTTTCATCAACCGTCGGGTCGGAGAATTTCAGCGTGCCGGTCTGGCTGTAACGTTTACCATTTTCCAGATTGAGCTGTACTGGCGTACTGCCCTGAACCTGTTTGATTTGCCCACTGGCGATCTCTTCTTTCATGCGCAAGAAATCCTGCACCGACTGCGTGAGATCGACATAAATCGGGTCCAGACGTTGTATGGTAACCAGCGAATCTGCCTGATTAGCGGTAACGAGTGCGCCGACGGTCACCGACGATTTCCCGCTGACGCCCGTAATCGGCGAGGTGACATTCGCGTATTGCAGATTGATCGTCGCCTGTTCAACAGCCGCTTTGGCGACGGTGACATTGGCTTCTGCTTCATTCAGCTGGGTGCGCGCGGTGTCGTAATCCTGACGGCTAACGTAGTTGGTCTTCAGCAACGATGCCTGGCGGTTAAAGGTGATGCGGGCATTGCTGGCGGTAGAGAGCGCTTTCGCCAGCGAGCCTTTGGCGGAGTTTAGCTCGGCCTGTAAAGGTGCAGGATCAATCTGATACAGCGAATCGCCCTGGTTCACTTTATCGCCTTCGATAAAGTTGCGTTTAATGATAATACCGCCCACCTGGGGACGTATCTCGGCAACTTCATAAGGAACGGTTCTACCGGGCAATTCGCTCAATACATTGACCGAACCGGGGGAGAGTGTGACGACACCGACCTCAGGCGTCATGGCGGCGGCGTTTTCCGCCGATTTGTCATCGCAGGCGGTGAGCATCGCGCCGCAGAATAACAACGGTATTAACAGCTTTCTTCTTCTGTTCATTTTAGTCCCTGAAAATTCTTGAGAAATAACGGTTCTTTAAATTGCGCGCGAGGAGAGATATGAGGGATTTACAGACCAGCGGCATAGTGGGGTTGTCAGCCAGTAAGGTGGGATACAGGCACAGTGATCGACATGGTGAGGTCAACGACAAAAAAAGTAGTTGCTGCTCTGCCAACAGTTCCTGCCAGCATTCGGGCAACGAAGGGTTCTACTGGTGGATACATATACCAGGGGAATAAAGTCGTTTTCGCCTCTCCTTTAGTAATCACCGGGGGTAATGAAATCAGCATCTGCATCCCTCGTCATGCCAGCCATCAATTTCAGTTGCTTATGTCCTGACTAAAAATAAGATGTGATACCCAGGGTGACGATGTCGCTCATACGTCTTAGTTTCAGCTTGTACATAATGTTGAATTTCTGAATCTTTAATGTTTGTTGCGAAATATTGAGCGTCGACGTGATATTGCTTTCATTTTTATTTTTCAGAATCAGTTGCATAATTTTGAACTGATTATGTGAAAAACATAATTGTGAATTCTTATGGGGCAAGTGTTTACCATAAGTAATCTCAAGAAGATTTTTGATACTTTCTTTGCGGCTGACAAAATTAAATAGGCGCTTTAGCTTTTAGTTTACTGATGTGATAAGGTGCCAAAACAATAATTCTCTCGGCATCTAATTTCTCCAGAAATTTAATCGCTTCTTCATCAAGGATATGATTGTGATAGGTATCAATGATAACCTTGAAGGGTTTATTGCCTACCTTTTTTGATCTCTGACAGGGAATTGATTTTTATCATTTCGTGATTATCTTTCAACTGCCAAAAGCCCTGTAAAAGAAAAGAATCTTTCGTCATGAGAAAAATCATAACTTGCTCCTTAGCCGTTATCGTTTCGAACATGTCATCCTTTTCATTATTTACATCCTTGTCCGAATCGTTGTTCAATATAGTAAACGCCTATAAGAACTTTGCCCTTCGTGAACTAATACGTCTATTAACACTAATCAATGCTTCAGATTTATCCATCACGCACTCCATATATTGATCCTAAGTAAAATTCCTGGTTGTTATCAGTTTGTAAACTGCAAACAAAAACTTAACGTTTGCGGATTACTGCCCAAGAATAAGTTATCAATAACCAGTTTGTGATCTCTGAAGAATATTACTAAAGTTAAAATGTAATCCGATTTAAATATCGAGTCTCCTTGTTTCGACTTAAGCTGGCAATTGGATTGCCAGCTTTCTTTTAACGCATTGAAATTACGTGAGTAAATAACGCATTCATGTCTTCAGGTTTTATATAGCGTCTGGAGACACGGATATTTATGCAATGTAATCAACGCCAGTTGCCAAAAAAATGAACCCGGATTACTTATTTAACCGCCCATAGCATCAACGCTTACGGAACTCTTTGTTCACTTTCCCACAGCACTTTTAAAACATTAAACCTGACTACGGAAAATATCAGCCATGATAATGTTTGAAATGGCTAATTTGCCATGGAATGAAAAAAATTAGATGAAATTCAGTAGGTTGAAATAATCATCAGCAGGTAATTATTTCAATGATAGTGCGCAATTGATCTACAACGCTGTGTAGCGGAGAGAGTATTAATCGGATCATAGTCACATCAAGTGACTATGATCCGGGTGACAACAGGGATAATTATTGCTGCTTAACGAACAAACTGGCGAAGCTGAACAGGCTGGCGGCGCTAAATATCAGTTCAATACCCACCAGTGTGGAAACCAAAGTTACAGACACCATCGGCGTTGCACCAAGGAATATCCATGCAATGACGATATCCAGCACACCAATAACGAGCTGTAGCCAGCTGCCTTTCATTGAACGCTGACGATACCAACTCATCAGGCGAATAACCCCTGCAACACAGAACAAACCGGCAATAAATGCCGCAATGGCAAAAATGCCCAGCTCCGGTGCGCGGATGAAGAAATAGCCGATCAATAAATAGGCGACTGCGACGAGGAAACCGGATAATACCGGCCAGAAATTATGACTGCGGTTGCTGAATAACCCGACAATAAGCGCAATGCCCGAGCAGATTAATAATGCACCCACTACTGTGCTTAAAATATCGCCAGAGACGAACGGGAAACTGATACACAGCAACCCGACGATAAACAGCAACACGGCAATAAACTGGATTGCTCTGCGATGCTTTTTCAGCATCTCCAGATCAAACTTCAAAATTGTTGCCTTATCTATATATAACATAGAACCACCCTATAAAATTAAGAAGAAAATCCCCTGCTATCAATCTATGCCAAAAACGCGTCTAAGAATGCAGTCGATTTAATAAAAATTTCCTAATTGCAGTATCTGATGCATCTGTAACTCATTGTATTGAAATAAAAATATCTGATTTTGATATTTTCCATCAACATGACATATACAGAAAACCAGGTTATAACCTCAGTGTCGAAATTGATTCGTGACGGCTCTTTCACTTTATAGTTGAGGATATTACGATGAAAAAAGTATTAGGCGTTATTCTTGGTGGTCTGCTTCTTCTGCCAGTAGTGAGCAATGCAGCGGATGCACAAAAAGCAGCTGTAACAAAAAACCGGTCAACTCCTGGACCTAGTGAAGATTTCCTGGCTGTGGACGAATCCTTCCAGCCAACTGCAGTTGGTTTTGCTGAAGCGCTGAACAACAAAGATAAACCAGAAGATGCGGTTTTAGATGTTCAGGGTATTGCAACCGTAACCCCAGCTATCGTTCAGGCTTGTACTCAGGATAAACAAGCCAACTTTAAAGATAAAGTTAAAGGCGAGTGGGACAAAATTAAGAAAGATATGTAATTCCGGGAATGCGTTACATCGTACTTCCTTGCATATTGAACAGGCCGGAATATCTTCTTTAAAAGCAGCTATTCCTCCTGTTCATATATAATCTCTATATTGAATGGGTTACAAAATGAATATTTCATCTCTCCGTAAAGCGTTTATTTTTATGGGCGCTGTAGCGGCTTTGTCACTGGTGAACGCACAATCTGCGCTGGCAGCCAATGAGTCCGCTAAAGATATGACCTGCCAGGAATTTATTGATCTGAATCCAAAAGCAATGACACCGGTTGCATGGTGGATGCTGCATGAAGAGACAGTATATAAAGGTGGCGATACCGTTACTTTAAATGAAACCGATCTCACTCAAATTCCTAAAGTGATCGAATACTGCAAGAAAAACCCGCAGAAAAATTTGTATACCTTCAAAAATCAAGCATCTAATGACTTGCCGAATTAATGAGGTACAAGTAAAAAGGAGTAGCAAGTTGAGCCATCTTGCTGCTCCTTTTTGCATTTTTATATGACAGCAGAATTTATTATACGTCTTATACTCGCAGCAATTGCCTGTGGCGCTATTGGCATGGAAAGGCAAATGCGCGGCAAAGGAGCAGGGTTACGCACACATGTATTAATTGGCATGGGAAGCGCCCTGTTTATGATTGTTTCGAAATATGGTTTTGCTGACGTACTGTCTTTAGATCACGTCGGACTGGACCCCAGCCGTATTGCTGCTCAGGTGGTGACGGGCGTCGGGTTTATCGGTGCAGGTAACATTCTCGTTCGTAACCAAAATATTGTAGGTCTGACGACGGCAGCGGATATCTGGGTGACCGCCGCCATAGGTATGGTTATTGGCAGTGGTATGTACGAACTGGGTATTTATGGTTCAGTGATGACCTTGCTGGTGCTGGAAGTGTTCCATCAATTAACCTTCCGCCTGATGAACAAAAATTACCATTTACAGCTGACATTAGTGAACGGTAATACGGTATCAATGCTCGACTGGTTTAAGCAGCCAAAAAAATAAAAAACGGATTTAGTTTCGTTGCAGGAAAATGAAGATCATGAAGTGGTCGCCATTGATATCCAGCTTCATGCCACGACGTCGATAGAAGATCTGTTGCGATTATTAAAAGGTATGGCAGGGGTGAAAGGCGTTTCAATTAGCTAATCTGTATAGTTATTTATTCGCAGGAGTACCAGAGCGGTACTCCTGTTGCTTTTAATGATCGAGGACGATCAGTGGTGAATGTGGCCGTCCGGTGTTTGTCTATGCATACGATTTCACCGCGCACGGCGGTTCGCTGAGCGAGACCAATGCGGCCAAGATTGTAAAGGTTCAGCAACTGGCTTTGAAGACGGGAGCTCCCGTTATCGCTT
>ENA-OQCW01001177-OQCW01001177.1-human-gut-metagenome-genome-assembly--contig:-NODE-1177-length-11267-cov-10.763375_pt1 | contig 11267 bp, 9 predicted proteins | sample MGYA00242767_ERZ504593 | MGnify/ENA primary metagenome ERZ504593 (study PRJEB26092, sample SAMD00036307) | human gut metagenome | host: Homo sapiens | study: EMG produced TPA metagenomics assembly of... | reverse complement strand
CTTTCCCTGATACAGACAGAAAACTGTCTGGTAATAAGAAAGAGATAAAAAAGAACAATTTAGCAATAAGAGGGAGTAAGGAGCCACTCTCACCCTATGGAAAATTTCAAAATGTTTTTCTGTCAGAGAAAGAGCTGGAAGATATCCAGCAGACAATCCCTGACTGGAAGGATTATATTGAACGCTTATCCGGTTATATGGCTTCTACCGGAAAGCAATATCAGAACCACGCAGCTACTACCATCATCAGTTGGGCAAGACAGGATCATCCTACTTCCCGGCAACGAAATTACGAAAGTGAGGAATACGAAACATTATGACAAAATTTATAGAAAAACCAACAGCTATAACCCCAAACAGAGAGCTTCAGTCTGATGAATATTTTAACGAAACAGACCACTTGATCTACTGTTCCAAATGCAATACGCCAAGGCAATGCAGGCATGAATTACAGGGAAAAGTTCTTATTCCTTCCATCCGCTGTAAATGCCAGCGGGAAATCTTTGAGCAGGAAGAAGCCCAAAGAAAACTTCATGAAAAACAAATGGAAATAGAGCATCTTAAAACCAGTGGCTTACAGGACAAAGCACTCTACGACTACACGTTTGCCAGGGATAACGGCATCAATCCGGAAATAAAACTGGCACACAATTATGTAAGTAACTGGGAAGAGATGAAAGCAAACGCTTCCGGACTTCTCATCTGGGGTGATGTCGGTACTGGAAAATCTTTTTTTGCAGGCTGCATTGCCAATGCCCTTCTGGAAAAAGGCATTCCTGTACTGATGACCAACTTTTCCCGGATTCTGAATACCCTTATCGGAATGCATTTTGAAGACAGAAACCAGTTCATCAACAGCTTAAACCGCTACAGTCTTCTGATTATTGATGATCTCGGAATTGAGCGGAACTCTGACTTTGCACTGGAACAGGTATTCAATGTGATCGACAGTCGTTACCGCAGTAAAAAGCCCCTGATCATAACGACCAATCTCACTTTATCAGAGCTGAATAACGCTGCTGATATCGCACACAAACGAATTTATGACCGTATTCTGGAGAGATGTATTCCTGTCCGTATCAATAACCAGAATATTCGTCAGGACAATGCAACAGCTAATTTAAAACAGGCAAAAAGAATTCTGTTGAACAATCATGCTCCGAACCAGAACTGAAGCAAAGAAGCATAACACGATAATTATTCTTCACTGACAGTGATACTACTTTCTTTCCTTATTTATCACTAGAAACATGCCACTGTCAGTTATCCGAAACTATAGTACCAAACCATAAGATTTTGAAACCAATACTGCCCGGATACGGGCATAAAAAGGAGGTGCCAGATATGGCAGATAAAAGAATCATGACACCAGAAGAAAAAGCACTGTTACAGGCAAAACACCGTCAGGAAGAAGCTGAAGCAAGAAACCGAAAAAAAGAACGTGATGCCAGAACACACCGATTAGTCCAGGAAGGAGCAATTCTGGAAAGTATTGTTCCCCATATTAAAGAAATGGATTTAGATTCCCTGAAACGGGAGCTGATGATCCGGCTACGGGGAATGTAAACGCACAAGTTCTACTCCCGAAGGGCGCACTTACTCACCACCTGATAAATCAGGCAGTGGTATCCCCTTCGGGGCTCGTGCGCTCTGCCGAGGGCTTTATCCGCTGTTGCAGGCAACATCGAAAGGAGGTGCCAGATATGGCAATTTATCATATGCAAGCTAAAGTCGTCAGTCGTGGTTCCGGTCGGTCTGCTGTTGCTGCTTCTGCTTATATGAGCTGTAGCCGGATGTACAATGATTACGATGGTATTCAGCATGACTATACCAGAAAGCATGGTCTCATTTATCAGGAAGTATTGCTCCCACCGATGGCTCCACCAGAATGGAAAGACCGTGAACAACTCTGGAATGCTGTGGAAGCTGCTGAAAAGACAAAAGACAGCCGACTGGCAAGGGAATTTGTTGTCGCACTTCCCATTGAATTAGATAAGGACAGTAATATTTCTCTTCTTCAAAATTTTATTCAAAAGAATTTTGTGGATATGGGCATGTGTGCTGACTTTGCTATTCACGATACAGATGGACACAATCCTCATGCACACATTCTGCTTACCGTCCGTCCACTGAATGAAAACGGAACATGGCAGTATAAAACAGAAAAAGAATATCTCTGTATAAAAAATGGGGAAGAAAAAGGATTTACAGCTACTGAATTCAAAGCTGCACAAAAAGATGGCTGGGAAAAGCAATACAGATATAAAGTTGAAAAAAAGAAGATTTATATGACCGCATCTGACGCACAGGAAAAGGGCTATGACCGCATCGACAAGCATCCTAAAAGTAGCCGCTACGGCAGACAGAATCCTATTTCTGAACAATGGAACAGTGATGAGCAACTCTGTGTCTGGAGAGCAAACTGGGCAGATACTGTAAATGAAATGCTTGCCCGCAATCAGATAAATGCATCCATTGATCACCGCAACTTTGCAGATCAGGGAATCACCGAACAGCCGACCATCCACGAAGGCTACATTGCCCAGAATATGGAAAAGAAAGGAATGATAGCTGACCGCTGTGAAATCAACCGTCAGATTCGTGCAGATAACCAAATGCTCCGGGAATTAAAAACTCAGGTATCGAAACTGGCTCAGGCTGTCAAACATTCTATTCCTGTAATTGCAGAAACAATGGAAACTATCCGAAATCATATGATTTTTACACAATATCATTTACTTCATAATGAGATGCAAAAAGAAGTAATTCATGATTGGATGAATCATTTTAATCCAATACTGAATAAATACAACACCGTTAAAAAGAAACTCAAAGCTAAAGTTACGGAACGGAAAGAACTGAATGTGCAAAAGGATAAAACCAGTATTTTGAATCCCATCCAGCATATAAAATTGAATCAGCAGCTTACAACTGTTACCGAAGAAATTGAAGAACTGAAATCAAGGAAAGAGCAGCTAATCTTCCAGGCACAATGCTCTACTGATAAAGATATGATGAATCTATCCAAGAAATATGAACAGATGAATAACAATCTTGATATTCTTGATTCTCAGGACATCTCCCTTAAAAAACAGCTTGAAAAAGACGCCGTTGCTTTCCGGGAAGAAAAATTTCGTCCTGATCCAGAACAATACACAGAATTGCTGGACACCAGAATCCAGATACGTCCTGATTTTCGGGATAAGCTGATTGAACAGCTCAAGGGGACTTTCGCTAAATATTATGACTATCACCGCCGTGATATTGCAGCCAATGAAGTGGATTATCTCAATGTGGAAGATCCTGATGTCTTCTCCCATCGTGCATGGGAACTGGAATATCAGAGGAAACTGGAAATACGGCGAAATCAGCCTGCTCGGACTAAGAAAAAGTCATATGATATAGAATTGTAGTATCTTCAAAGGCGTATGAATTTGCTTCAACCCATACGCCTTTATATTCCAATATGAAATTTGTCTTAGACAGCTGTTACAGCCTTATACCTATAGCCCTATTTCTATCACTTATTCTTTCCACAACAAAATTTATACTTTAATCCACTTCCACATGGGCACTTCTCGTTTCGAGATATTTTCTTTTTTACAGATATATTTTTATCTTTACTATCTTCTACCTCTTCTCTAACCAGCGGTGGAAAATCCATATCAATAATTCTATTTGTTAGAAGATAATATGGATTAAGTAAATCATCAACAACCATCATTGTAACTTTACTTGTATTTCCCATTTCACCATTGAAACTTGCTGAGTACGACTGTATCACTCCAAATTCATGCATATGATGTTTAGGGTAAGGATCACAATCAACCAACATGATATCTCCTACCATATTGGATTTTCCGTTCAAGAAAATTCCAACGGCAGATAATTGTATAACCTTTCGCAGAGAATTACTATAATTCTTGTCAATGTTAAATATATTGTCGTTATTAAACACACATAAATCATCTCCAATTAAAGCTGTATACAACAGACTACAAGCATTTTCCAATGATTTTTGAAGAGAGAAAATTATCAATGTTTCAGCTAGTAATATTTCTTCTATTTTTTCAAATTTTGTTACCAAACATTTTTCTAGTGGTTTAATACTTTCCGGCACTACATCTAAAGGACACGCTACTATCTCCTTCTCGAAAACCATAAACATAGTATGTATGTCCTCAGGTTTAAGTTCTTCAACGAGAGCATTAATCGATGAATTAATTAGTTTTTTGTATAGTTTGGATTCTCGAAACGCTTCCGCAGCTTTTTCATATTCCTTTTCGGCTAAGAAAGGTACTCCTGCCGGTGTAGTTATAGGTCTATATTTACTGTATGGGTCCAATACCTTCGCAATCCTAGGATTTGAAATCTCTAACTCCTTAACACATTCTTTTATAAGAGCGTAAATAGTGGCATGTGCTCTTGCAAATATCTGTATGTCCTTATCAGGTAATGGTTTAATCCCTTGTAATACCGTCTTGTAATCATCCGTATGTTCGTTAGCATAAAGGTATCCATAAAACTGGTTATTTCCATGTTTTGCCGCCTCATGAAACATTGAATATTGGGGTATCACACATTCTTCAGATTTGCTAGTAAAAAGTCTTAGATATGTTTCGTTGACAATATTTGTTTCTGCTCTTTTCTGTATTGCTTTGCATAATTTGAATACTTCAGATCTAAAATCCACCGCTACCACCACCTTAATTATCTCTTTAATCTACGTTTTTCTTCTGCAACATATAGTTCTTTCTGTATAAGTTCTTTTATCTCATGTTCACCCACATGCTTAATGGTTTCATTAATTGAGTATTTTTGAGTAACATAAACCACATTATCGTTATTTAATAGGTTAAGAACGATATTCGGTAAAATTCTTCTTGATAAATACAAAAATTTCTCAAACAGAAGTCGTTCGCCAGTTTCATCATTCAATACAAATGGTCCCCATTTTTCTGGATGATAACGGCAAAGCGATCCCATAATAAAGAGCGCTGCATACATATTGAACAATGGCGGCAATGTAATCAACTGTCCATTCTTTATAATACCAGCTTGTAAGTAAGGCTGTCCGGAAAAGGAAATCATTTTAATGTCTTTTCCTGCCATCTTTTTCCTTAAGATAAGATAATCCCTGTCTGATTCACGTTCATGTCCTACTTGCGGCGGAAGATAATTTTTATCAAAACCCTCAACATTATTTAGAATTGCACCAATAGTTTCAACTTTATTTTTGTTTAAATATAGTCGTTCGATTGTTCCCGTTGGTGTATTAAAAAGGTCAAGAAGAAGCGTATTACCATTTTCTTGTGCATAACATTTTCTATAATCCTGATCGATTTCAACAATAGATGATAAGAAATCCATCATTTTCCATTCACCACACTTTGTTAAATCCTTTTCGAACCCTAGTATTCTCGCAAATTGATGTATACCTCCAGTATTAGGATCTCCAAAAACAACATTAGCCTCTGCGATATATGTACTTATTGTAGAATCTATTGCTGTCATGCCATGATTTTTTATTTCAGGTCTCTTACCTGTTATCAATGAAGTCAATCCCAATAGCAGATTAGTTGCTCCATAATACAAAAGTAGCGGCGATATCTGAAGATTTGCACTCTTACTTGCTTTAAAATATTCATTTGCCTGCAGGAAAGACCCAATAATTGTGTTTATTGTATTTTCATCCTCATCCAAGGAATGCTCCTTTAAATATCTTGAAACATTCGCCCGATATGAGTATTGAAGTAGTTCTCGCCATAAATCCTCTTCTGGACTTTCTGTAAATATTTCTCTATTTATCATAATTAGCTTCCTATTCTGCCAATCCTAAATCTATTGATTTTACTGGCTTTGATAATTTTTATTTGCCTCAAAACACAAGCCGAGAGTGATGAATATCGGAGTATCATGTACCGAATGACTGATAAACGGGTACAATTTATAAAGCATCCTTATTGTTTGCTTTATAAAGGCTATTTCCCTCTGATCAACTATGATGATGAACCTTCCGTGTCTAAGGGAATCGTGTTCCAACTTTCTTCATTCAATCTACCATATACTGAATACCAGCCAAGGTACTAAACGAGATTATACCCCCTGTTGAAAATTGATATCGGCTGCAACTCTTGTTTTTCTATTTAATCGTTACTGATCTCCATCCACTTGTCATGATACTGATTTACCCAGTACACGCACTACCACTACAGCTTTCTGTTGGTCTTTTGCAGATGCAGTCCATTGGAACTCCATCATTTACGGATTTTTGTTCCCGTGCTACGATATCCGATGTGAAGGCTGATGCTTTTAGTACTTGAGGTATTCTTTTTGGTCAATTCCATTTACTTTTTAAAGTATACAGGAATCTTAATCCATTTTCTATATAATTTCTTTTCAAACAGCAAAAAGCTCCCGAAGGAGCTTTCCACACTTTAAATATAGACCAATTCTTTTAACACAATCTCTTCTGCTACATTTCGGATATTATTTACAACTCCAACCCACACCATCTGATCACGAGCTTTCAATTCTTCCGTAACGCCTTGCTTCTCCATCATCTGACGCACCAGAATACCCATCCTCTCCTGTGCTTCATCATCCACAGCATTCAGATGTTTTGTCAATCTGTCTTCCAACATATACAGAGAATACATTGCCGGACGATGCTCTTTCAGATACGTTTTCCGCAGCATTCCATATTTTCCATAATGCGGTTCTTCATCTGTACTGACAAGATTCGGATAGTAAATTCCGTCTGCTTCCAGTGTGTAGGTTCCACCCATCTTTTCAAATGTGCTTTTCATGTGTTATTCCTCCTTGAAATCAGCAATGTCCTTAGATCATCGCAAAATATTTCAGGGCAGCCTTGATAGCATCTTCTTTCTCTTTCGGACACTGTGGCACTTTTGGATTTTCTGTCTTTGGCAGATTATAGTTCTCTCCTACTTCGATTCCACATTTCCTTTTGATTTGAGAAATATATAAATTTGAAACCTTCAAGCCAAATTCTTTCAGCACATAATCTTTGATTTCCTGATAGGTCGCTTTCGTCTCTGCACTGGTTGCATCCAGCTCATCTAAGTCTAAGTCGATCTCTATCGTGTCATCTGGTTTTTGTTGGGACAAAAGAACAACCGTCTCCACATGAACCGTCATCCCAAATTGATCCACCGGACATACCTTTCTAAGCTCATATCCCCTCTCACACAGATACTTCAGATCCCTTGCCAACGTCGCACTGTCGCAACTTACATACACAATCCTTTCCGGGTTCATCTCGACCATGGTCTCCAGCAGGGTTTCATCACAGCCTTTTCTTGGCGGGTCTACAACGATGACATCTGCATAAACGCCATTCTTTTTATACTCTCTTGGCAGCACTTCTTCTGCCTTGCCCACAAAGAACTCTGTATTTTCCAGACCATTAAGTTTTGCGTTCTCTTTCGCATTCTCAATAGCTGCAGGAACAATTTCCACACCACGGACAAATTTTGCTTTCTGCGCCAGGAATAGGGAAATGGTTCCGATCCCACAGTAGAGATCCCATACTGTCTCTTCCCCGTGAAGATCTGCGTATTCCAGTGCTTTTGCATAAAGCTTCTGGGTCTGCATAGGATTTACCTGATAGAAAGACAGAGGTGAAATCTGGTAGGAAATATCTCCGATCCTGTCTGTGATATATTCCTGGCCCCAGAGCAGGCGGATCTCTTCACCAAGGATCACATTGCTGTGTTTCTTATTTACATTGATGGTAATACTTGTCATTCCCGGAATCTCACACAGAGATTTTACAAGCTGTTCCTCTTTCGGGATTTTATTTCCGTTCAGGATCAGACAGACCATCACTTCTTTTGTGAAGTATCCGTAACGGATCAGGACATGGCGCACCAGCCCTTTGCCTGTTGCTTCATTATATGGTTCAATCCCGTATTTCTCCATATGTGCGATCACACGGTCCAGCACTTCTTTATTCTCAGCTACACCAAGTGCACAGTCACGGTTTTCGATAATATTGTGGGTTCTTCCTGCATAGAAACCTGTAACGATTTTTCCCTCTTTATTTCTGCCTACAGGAAACTGTGCCTTATTTCTGTAATGAAAAAGTTCATCCATGCCAATAATCGGCTCCATGGGGATATCTGTAAAACCACCGATCCGTTCCAGATGGCCCTTCACCTTATTTGTCTTAAATACAAGCTGCTGGTCATAGGAAAGTGCCTGAAGCTGGCATCCGCCACACTGGCGGGCAAATTCACACTTGGGCTCAACTCTGTACGGAGATGGCTTCAGCACCTCCATAAGACGGCCGTAACCATAATTTTTCTTTGCCTTGATAATTTTGGCTGTTACTGTATCTCCGATCACTGCGTCCTTGACAAAAACGGTGAAGCCATCGGCTTTTCCGATACCTTCACCGTCAATTCCGCAATCTTCTATCTCTAACGTAACAAGATCGTTCTTACGAAATTCCATAAAGATTACACCTCATCTGTTCTTCTTAAGTTGGATTCAAACAATTTATTATATCCAAGCCATTCTTTTTTGCTCTTGTTTGCTGCAAAAATCTCTGTGATGGTTTCCATTCTTGCATCTGTATTATCTGCAAGATTGAGGGCTACAGCCTCCACCAGTGCAGGTTTCTTCGGAGAACCATATTCAAGTTCTCCGTGATGGGACAGGATACAGTGGATCAGTTCATTCTTAAGCACCTCCGGAAATTCCGGTATCTGGCGGGCAAGATCATTGATCATCTGAGCTCCCATATAAATATGTCCCAGAAGCTGGCCTTCATCTGTATAATCATTTAACGGAAATGCAGATAATTCTTTTGTCTTTCCGATATCATGAAGAAGTGATGCTGTGATCAGTAAATCCCTGTTGATGACCGGGTATGCCTTTGACATATAATCGCAGAGTCTGGTCACTCCCAGAGTATGCTCCATCAGACCGCCGATAAATCCGTGATGTACTGTCTTCGCTGCAGAATGTCCTTCAAACGCTTTCACAAAAGCTTCATCTTCCACAAATAATTTCTTCAGAAGTGTAGACAGATAATGATTCTCCACACTGTCAATAAATGCTCTCAGCTGGCTGTACATATCATCTGTGCTGTTCTCACTTACAGGAAGATAATCTGCCGGGTCATATTCATCTTCGGCTGCTTTGCGCACACGCTTGATATTCAGCTGCATAGCCCCTGCAAAGCTGGTTACATCTCCTACAACATCAATATAATCCAGGGCATCGAAATCATCAATTCCCAGAGAATTCGGATCCCAGATCTTGCCATCCATGATTCCGGTTTTATCCTGGAGGATAATATTCTCATAGGGTTTTCCATTCTTCGTTACCGCAGACTGTTTCTGCTTGCACAGATAAATCCCATTAATTCTGTCTCCCTCATGTAACTCATTTAAAAAACGCATAAAGCCTGCCTCTCTATCCTTTATTTTTAGTATTATAACAATTCCACAAGAAAGAATCCCGCTTGTAGGATCCTCCGCCTGTCACTATCTCTCTCCAACTGTTACCTTATAATCTTTCTCCGCATACTCACCATCGGAATTTTTGCGAAGAACCGTTATAGTAAGATTTTCTCCCTGCTTTTTTGTCTGAAGATATGTATAGTAAGACTGCATACTCTCTGTGGGAGTTCCATCAATCTTACTTATGATATCTCCACACTGTATCCCTGCCTTCATCGCAGGAGATTCTTCTTGTGTACGCTCCACGTAAAGTCCCTGATCAATTCCCAGTTTTCTACATTGTGCCTGAGTTATCTCTGTTCCATAAATACCTGTATATCTGATTGTCTCTTTGTTAGCCAGATGTTCTACCAACGGAAGAATCTGCGAAATGGAAACTGCATGAATATTATCTCCATCGTTTTCATTCTTCTTCAGTATCATACCTGCCACATTTCCGTCAGAATCAAGCAGCACACCACTTCCATCTTCATTCCCCTGCACATCTGTAGCCAACACATTATACTCAGTATCCGCTGCCGATAGTTTTTCAGAAACAGAAGTGATCATTCCATAAACCACCGCATCACTGTCACCGGCAGGACTTCCGATAGCAATTACTATATCGCTCTGTCCCAGTTTCTTTGTGTCTGTCAGATCAGATACCACGATACCTTCTCTTGTACTGTCATTAAGAAGATTTTTTCTCACAGTTGCAACTGCAAATCCGGAATCTGCATCTCCTCTGCATATCTCTCCCTGCACTGTCGAACCATCTGCAAAAGTCACCTGCAGTTCCTGCAGATTTTCCAGTTCTTCCTCATAGGTCAGGATATAAAATTGCGTCTCTGTTTCAAGAAAGACAAGACCTTCCGTATCTTCCTTCTGCAAATAAGAATTATTCAGCAAATCCTCATCCTTTGAAATTCCTCTCACGTTTACAAGAGATTTTCGGGATTTTTGAGAAACCTTCAGCACTTCCCTATACATCTCCTGACGCATTGCCAGAAGACTCTTCTCCTCTTGTTCAGAAACTGAAGCGACAGATTCCCTCTCTGTTGCCTGTTCTTCAGATATCGTCTCCGCTACATCCGATCCTGTCAGTTCGATTTTCTGCTGTGTATTCTCTTCTCTGTCCGCCATAACCGGAAACACACTGGCAAAGGTTACGGCTGCGCAGCCTCCAAACAAAACGCCACATCCTGCTATCATAAGCAGCCTGCGCAACAGACTGCCATTCTCTTTTGGCTGTTTTTTTACCGTTTCTTTTATAAACTGATATTCCTGTGTGTCCATTTTGTTTTTTTTCATACCTGATTCTCCTGCCGCACTCCATTCAGGATAACTGCCCAGTGTCATACAAAACAGCAATCTGCCAAACAGTTACCATTCAGGTTCAATATCGCTTGTATTCAAACAAATTATATCGTAACAATCTACACATTATTTTAACAAAAAGATATGAATTTTTTATGAATATACTATAAGTAATTTCCCACAGTACAAAAAAGAAGCTCCTACTGAAACACTTATCGTATCAGCGAAACACTGCAGCTCAGGTTATTATGATGACACAAAAAAAGCGGCTTAAATGCACATATAATAGCATTCAAACCGTTTTTCATGCGGAAGATGGGACTTTGAACCCACACGTAGCGCAATGCTCACAAGATCCTTAGTCTTGCTCGTCTGCCAGTTCCGACACTTCCGCATATCGCATTTCTGTTATAAGTTTTACTTATTGTTGCGACAATTGGTACTATACCAAAAACTATATAAACTGTCAATAGCTTTTTG
>ENA-OQCW01001175-OQCW01001175.1-human-gut-metagenome-genome-assembly--contig:-NODE-1175-length-11275-cov-2.139128_pt1 | contig 11275 bp, 11 predicted proteins | sample MGYA00242767_ERZ504593 | MGnify/ENA primary metagenome ERZ504593 (study PRJEB26092, sample SAMD00036307) | human gut metagenome | host: Homo sapiens | study: EMG produced TPA metagenomics assembly of... | reverse complement strand
GTCCGGTGTCTGAATCCCCAAAAATCCAGAAGGCCTGGGCGCCGCCCACGCGTTCATTCTTGAATATGGTCAGCCATGCCATGGACTTGCACCAGGATGGTATCATATAGGGAATGATGAGGGCCAGGGAAAAGAATTTCTTATATGGCAGGTCGCTGCGGACCATGAGCCATGCCAGCAGTGAGCCCAGGGTAATTCCAAACGCAGCCGTGCACACGGATATCAATAAGGAATTCTTAAGGGGAGTCCACAGCATTTTCTGGGAAATGCTGCTGGTCAGAACCCGTTTCCAGTAATAGAGGGTAAACATCCCCTCCCTTCCCCCGTCCACCCTGGCCGCGTCTGCGCCTGCCAGGGTAAGCGTCTGTATAATCATCTGTCCCAGAGGAATCAGAATCAGATAAACCATGAATATCACGGAAATCACCACCATGATATTGTATGGATTCTTTACAATGCTTCCTGCCTGATTCATAAGACGGCGTTTCCTGGAAAATTCCCGGACGCCGCCTTTTGTTCCGGCCTTTGTATCTGTCTGCATACTGCCTGCTCCTTTCTGTTGCCTGCATACTCTCTTCTGTCAGCCCTTCATTTTATCCCTTGTTTATCCCTTGTCTATCCCTTGCAGGAACGGCGCTCCACCAGCCTCGGTTCCAGCTTCACAGAAGCCTTTCCCCCCACTGGCGCGCCCTCCTCCACCATTCCCAGCAGCAGCTCCACGGCGGTCTCCATCTGTTCCTCATGGGAAACTGCCACCGTTGTAAGCTCGATGTAGGGCAATTCCTCGGTTATGTTGTCAAACCCAATGAGTGAAAAATCCTCAGGTATGCGGATTCCATTTTCCCGGCATGCCTTGACAATCCCGTTGGCCGTGGCATCGCTGGCAGCCACGATTCCGTCCGGCATGGCCAGTCCGCTTTGAAGGAAATGCTTGAAGTGGTTATATCCCCTTTCAAAGCTGGTCCGAAAATCCAGATTGCACTCGTATACCTGGGCCGGAATCCGCTTTGCCCTGGCTGTCTCCAGAAAACTGGCGGCCCTGTAGCGGTGGGCCAGGCGTTCGGGCTTGAACCCCACAAACAGCAGGTTCCTGCACCCTTTGGATATGAGATACTCGGCGGCGATTCTGCCCGCCTGCTCCTCGTCGGCGCAGACATAGGAATCCCGCACTGGCCCGTCAAGCTCGTTAAGGGCTACCATGGGTACATTATGAATAAACTCAGCCATGCTCTCCGTGCTCCTGGGACCAATGGGAAATATCAGGATTCCCTCCACCTGGTGCTCTGCCAGAAGCTTCAGATAATCCCTCTCTGCCTTCAGCTCCCGGAAGCTGTTGCATAATAATACCTGATACCCTCTTTTGTGGGCAGCATCCGAGGCCTTCACCATGAGTTCGGAATAAAAAGGGCTCATGATATCCGGCATGATGATGCCTATGGTCTGAGTCCTGCGCTTCACAAGACTCCGGGCCAGGCCGTTGGGCGTGTAGGAGAGCCGTTCGCATACCCGTAATATCCGGCTGCGGTTTTCCTCGCTGATACCATCCATCCCGTTTAACGCCCTGGATACAGAGGCGATGGATACCCCTGCCTCCCTGGCAATATCTTTGATTGTCACTTGTTTCATAATAGGCCTTCTCCCCATTTCTCCGTTTTAAAGAATGGTTTTCGTAAACGTTTACGCTTAAAAATATTATACCATCAGCCAGGTTTTCCCGCCATTTCCAGAACCAACAAAATGCACAGGTACCCCTATGCATTTTGCATAATAATTTAGGCATTTTTTCGTAAATTTTACGGCCGTATACGTTTACGGCCAAAAGAAGGAAGTTTTTCTTTTGTACAAATTTCCCCTCCCCCTTCATTCATGCATAAAACAGCACGGACAGACATAAGATTACTCCAGGACCCATATTTCCCGAAAGGGTGTCAGGAGGCGGTTATATCATGAGATTCTTCCGAATGCTCCGGGAGCATTTACATATCAGTACAAAGACAGTGATTTACGGGGAAATGATGGTGCTGAGCCTGCTGTGTCTCAGCATCTTCCTGTTTAAAACAGACCCGGGCCAGGCAGTCATGAGCCAGGCCTCCAGGCTGGCCGGATACATGAATCCCCTGGAAAACATAGACGGAGCAGACCCGGACAAGACAGGGACAGATAAGAAAGAAGCTAAAAATAAGGATTATATCAAATGGGTGGACTTCGGCGTCACTTCGGAGGCCATGAACCAGGCATTCCGCCTTGACGTGGACACCTGCCAGGCTGACGTTCATCTGAACTGGGTGGATTTGCTGGCCTATCTGGGAACCCGTTACGGCGGGGATTTTTCCAAATATAAGCCGGAACACATGACCGCTGTGGCAGAAAAACTGAAAAATGGTGAAACCACCATAGAAGAACTGACAAAAGACATGAAATATTACTCTTATTACCGCCAGGCCTACGGAGCTGTATTAGACGGCATGGTAGGGCAGTTTGAGGCAGAGATACCGGCAGGCGAAGCCCCGGCCGCTTATCTGCCTTCCGGAGTGGCAGGAGGCGCCCCCGGAGACCCCGCCACGGTCTGGGTGACCAAATACGGGCTCAAGGCATTTTCTCCCATTGCCAAGGGCTTTCCCTACAGCGATTTTGACGACTTTGGCGTGGCCCGCAGCTATGGCTTCAAGCGCCAGCACCTGGGCCACGACATGATGGGCCAGGTGGGAACTCCGGTGGTTGCCGTGGAATCCGGCTATGTGGAAGCCCTGGGCTGGAACCAGTACGGCGGCTGGCGGCTGGGAATACGCAGCTTTGACCACAAGCGGTACTACTATTACGCCCATCTGCGCAAGAATTACCCCTACCAGTCAGGCCCTGGAGGTGGGAAGCGTGGTGCAGGCCGGGGACGTCATAGGCTATCTGGGGCGCACCGGTTACAGCCGCACCGAGAACACCAACAACATCAACGACCCCCATCTCCACTTTGGCCTGGAACTCATATTTGATGAGTCCCAAAAGGACAGCAACAATGAAATCTGGGTCAGCTGTTATGAACTGGTAAAATTCCTGAATCTGAACCGCTGTGAGGCGGTAAAGGTGGAGGGCACAAAGGAGTGGAAACGGTTATACGGCATCAAGGACCCGCTGGTTCCGGTGCAGCCCGCCACACCGTCCCAGGCCGGACCTGCGGCAGAATCCCAGGCAGAGCCCCAGACAGAATCCCAGGCCGGACCCCGGACAGAATCCCAGGCCGGACCCCAGACAGACCCCCAGGCCGGATCCCAGGCGGAATCATAGGCTCATTCCGCCAAAAGGCGCCTCCTCCTTTTCTTACCCTCTCACCCGCGGCTGTCCTTCTCGCCCACCACAGCCACACCTCCGTTCTTTAAGAACTCCGAGGGCGTCACATTGGTGTATTTCTTGAATACACCGCAGAAATGTTTATACTCGCTGAATCCCAGCTCGTCGGATATCTCATAGATCCGCATGGTGCCCTGGCTCAGCATATTCAGGGCCTTCTTAATCCTGTACTGGTTCAGCAGGTCCACAAAGGTGGTGTTAAGCCCGGCCTTCAGCTTCCTGCTGAGATAGCTGGTGCTGACCCCCAGGCTTTCCGCCACCTGGTTGATGCTCACCTTTTCCTTGTAATGCTGCTTCACGAACTCATAGGTTCTCTTTACGTAGGGATCCATGCTGTTCTTTGCGCTGTCAAATATCTTCCATTCATCATAGACTGTCAGTAGCCTGTCCTGGGATATCTTCTCGATTTTCTCATACTTGCTGGCGTAAGCTATCTGCTGACGGATTTTGTCCAGAGACTCCTTCAGCTCATCCTCGTCCACAGGCTTTAGCAGATAGTCCGTGACACCCATATGGATAGCCTGCCGGGCCAGCTCAAACTCCGAATAGCTGGTCAGCACCAGGCTGTAAAACTGCTGGTCCTTGATGGCTGTCTCTATCATCTTAAGCCCGTTCATCTTAGGCATTTTTATGTCGGTCAGCACAATATCCGGCTGCTCCCTCCGTATGGTCTCCAGCCCCTCTGCCCCATCCTTGGCCGTGCCCACAATAATACAGCCCATGTCCAGCCAGTTTAAGGCGAAGGTAAGACCCTTTCTGATGATCTCCTCATCCTCCACAATCACTACTTTTAATAACATGACAGAATCCCCCCAATCCTTACACCGGGAGTGCGCCGTCCCCTGTGCCTTACTCTTCGCAGGGCACCCGGAGCGTCACCACTGTCCCCTTTTCCATTTCACTGTCAATTCCCACTCCATACCCGCTTCCATAGACCAGACGTATCCTCTTATGGACATTGTAGATGCCGATATGGTCTGTCTGGTTCTGTCCCTGGTCCAGATTGGCCTTCAGCTTCTCCAGAAGCTCTGTGCTGATTCCCACTCCGTCGTCCGATATAATGACGGAGAGAACCTCATTTTTGTATCCTGGTGCTGATACGGATCTCCAGGCAGTCACGGTCCTCACCAAAAACCGTATTTGATGGAATTCTCCACAATGGGCTGCAGGGCCATCCTCGGTATGGACGCATTCCTGCTGCCCTCCTCCAGGTCAATGCTGTATCTTAACCGGTCGCCATACCGGTAGAGCATAACCTGCAGATACCGGCTGATGAAATCCATCTCCTCCTTCACCGTCACCACATCCTTGCCGTTCTGGATGCTGTAGCGCAGCATTCTCGGACAGGCTGACCAGCATCTTCTCCGCCTCCCCCGGCCGAACTTTATCATATACCGGATAGATTCCAGGGTATTGAAGAGAAAATGCGGTTAACTGTGATTCCAGAATCTGGACCGTGGCCAGCATGTTCTCCTTTGCCAGTTCCTGATGCCTGGCCAGCAGATGGCGTATGCTGCCTATCATGGTGTTGAAGGAATGGCCGATGCGCTCAAACTCATCACCCGAGGTGATTTCCAGGGACACATCCAAATCCCCCTTCTCCACCTGGTCCAGGGCGCCTATGAGATCGTAAATGATTTCCGTCTTTTTGTCCGCCACCTTGCCTGCGCTCCTGTAGATGGCCAGGGTCACTGCCAGGGCCAGAAATCCCACCAGCACCAGGGACATAAGGCACAGCTGGACAAAGGATGTACAGTCGTATATGACCTGTACGGACGCCTCCTCATCCAGCACGGACACGCTGTCCGTGTAATACCATCTGTTCTCCAGATGCACCATGCTGCCGCCGTCGCGGAATTCCTCCACCAGCTTGCCCCGGTCGTTCTGGAACCTGGACACCCCGTCGGTGAACAGCCGGTTGAACTTGTTAATCAGCAGTACGGGCTGTTCCATATTTCCCAGCCGTTCCTTAAACGCATCTGCTTTCAGCACAAAGCCGCTGTATCCCTGGAGCCTTCCGTCCTTTACCACAGTCTGGAACATGAGCCATGCAGGAAGGGCCCTTCCGTCTATCACCGTATTGTCATAGATAAAGATACAGTCATTTTTGCTGTCATTCTGGTCCGTTGTGTTCCAGGGCAGGTAATTTCCTATGTACTGTATGACATTGGACTGGCTGTTGGTGGAAAAAACCAGATTCCTGTCCCGGTCAAACAGGTAATAGTCACCCCTGTAAACCTGCCCGTTAAGGAACCGGTAAATCTCCGACACTGCCTCTGTCTTATAGGAAGACAGTCCCTTAAACTGTTCCACGTCCAGCTCCCCTGCCATCCTTTTATTCTCGTCCACATAGCTGTCTATAACGCCCTCAAACTCCCCGGAAAAGTGCTCCAGCATGGTCCTGCTCTTCCGGATGATCTGCTGGGACCCCACCGCTGTAAACACCAGAAGCAGGACCACCAGCGATATAAAGCAAGGTGCAAGCGCATGGAAAATCAAACTTTTCCGGATTTCGTCCCTGAAACATGTTTGTTTTCGCTTCTCCATACGCCTGCACCTTTTACCATTTTTAATATTAATACACTGCACATTACTGCAGTTTTCAGTTTATCATACGGCAGTTACATTGTCACGTCCTTATTGCCCGACACCTTGAAGAAGATGAGCAGGGATACCACGGTGGTAACGGTGAGGATGGTTGCCAGGGCAGCGGCTGTTCCGTAGCTGGCCCGGATGACCTCATTGTATATGGCCACCGACATGGTCCTTGTGTTGGCCGTATAGAGCATGACGGAAGAACTCAGTTCATTAATCAGGGTAATCCAGCTTAATATGGCGCCGGACGCAACACCCGGAAGCATCATTTTCGCCGTCACCTTCACAAAGGACATGGATGGTGAATCGCCCAGGCTGATGGCGGCCTCCTCCATGCTAGGACTGATCTGGTAAAGAATGGCGGAGCTGGAACGCAGCGTATATGCCTGCCTCCGGATGACCAGGGATATGACCATAATGACGGCGGAACCGGCCAGCATCATAGGAGGATGGTTAAAATGCAATCAGTAACGTAATACCAAGGACGGAACCCGGTACAATGTACGGGAACATGGCAATGGTGTCAATGGCGTTGGTCAGCCAGCTCTTGCGCCTCACTGCCAGGTACGCGATGAGCATGCCCAGGACCACGATAATCACAATAGCTGCCAGGCAGTAAAGATATGTATTCTTGATGGACTGGATGGCTGTGGAGAACACCTTGCGGTAGCTTTCCAGGGAAAATCCATCCACAAACACCTGCATCTTGGTGGCGCGGAAGGAGGTGTAAACAACCATGCACTGGGGTATGATGGAGTGGCTGCCAGCAGATAGATAAACAGGTGAATGAAAAAGCCTTTGATTCCATGGCCTCCTTGGGCTGAATCGGCCTCATGGAGCTCATGGTAAAGGACTTGGTATTCACATACCATTTCTGCAGCAGGAACACAGTTGCGGTGACTACCACCATAATGGTCGCCATACATGCCGCAAAGTTGGCGGAACCGCCTGTCTCTCCCACGAACTCGGAGTATACCAGGGTGGGCATAACACGGTATCCCTCGCCAATCAGGGCCGGGGTGCCAAAGTCTGCCATACAGTTCATGAACACCAGCAGGGCTGCCGCTATCAGGGTAGGGGTGACCAGGGGCATGATTACGGTAAAGACCTTTTTCAGGCCTCCGCATCCCAGGCTTTCCGCCGCCTCAGACAGGGCCACATCTATCTTTTTGAGGGCTCCCGATACATACATGTAGATAAACGGATACAGCTTAAGGGCAAATACCAGCAGCATTCCTCCAAAGCCGTAAATAGACGGCATGTGGATTCCCAGGCCCTTTAAGAACTGGGTCACGGTTCCGCTTCTTCCCAGAAGCAGGATCCAGGAGTAGGCGCCGATAAAGTTGGGACTCATCATGGAGATGATGAACAGGATTTCCAGCAGGCCTTTTCCTTTTATCTTATAAAACGACATGAAATAGGCCAGAGGCACCCCCAGTATAATGGCTACCACGGTCACGCTGAAGGTCAGCTTAAACGAGTTGAGCAGTGCGCTTTTATAATACTTCTTTGAAAAGAACCTGGCATAGTTGTCAATGGTCCAGACTCCTGTCTCCGTGTCCTTGAAACCGCTTAAGAAAAAGGCTGATGAGCGGATAGAGAAGGAACAGGGCAAACAGGGCAATGATGACCACTGTCACAATCGTCCAGAAGTCCCACCTGATTTTCTTATTCGTCATATCTCTTCACATCCTTTATCAGACTCTGTTCCATGTCCTGGGTGAACACGTTGATTTTATTAGGGTTCGGTCTAAGGCGTATCTTTTCTCCCACTGAGAATATGCGGTCCACATGGCCTAAATCCTGGGAGTACTCAATGCTTGGCTGGTCCTCCAGCACCATGCCGTCCCCAAAGCGCAGGAAGTAGTTGGTGTATTTGCCCAGGAAGGTCCTGCTGATGATTTCGCATTCCATGCCTTCCGGATTCAGCGAGAATTCCTCAGGGCGGACCGATACCACGACCTTCTGGCCCTCTGTCACCGTGTCCACAAGGTTTGCCATCTCCACATGGTATCCGCCCTCAAACACAACGGACGGCACGCTCCCCTGCTTTCTTATGGTTCCGAAAAAGAGATTGGAATGGCCGATAAAGGTGGATACAAATGCATTGTAGGGCCTTGCATAGATGTCCTGGGGGCTTCCAATCTGCTGGATAATCCCCAGCTTCATGACCGCAATCCTGTCTGATATGGCAAGGGCTTCCTCCTGATCATGGGTTACGTAAACCGTGGTAATACCCACCTGCTTCTGCACATCACGGATGGCGCTGCGCATCTCAATACGCAGCTTGGCGTCCAGATTGGACAGCGGCTCATCCATGAGAAGCACCTGGGGATGGATGACAATGGCCCTGGCCAGGGCCACTCTCTGCTGCTGGCCGCCGGACAGGCGCTCCGGCAGGCGGTCCTGGTATTCGTCGATTTTTACCACCTTAAGAATTTCATCCACCCGCTCCTTCATGTGCTCCTTCGGCACCTTGCGGATTTTCAGGCCGTATTCCACGTTCTGGCGTACCGTCAGGTGGGGGAAGATGGCATAGCTCTGGAACACCATGCCGATGTTCCGTTTCTGGGCCGGAATATCGTTGATGACCTTGTCGTCAAATTTGATGGTTCCCCCCTCGATGCTGTTAAACCCGGCAATCATGCGCAGCAGAGTGGTCTTGCCGCACCCGGAGGGCCCCAGCAGGGTAAAGAATTCCCCATTTTTTATAAAGGCGGACAAGTCCGGTATGATGGTCGTATCCCCATATTTTTTTACTACATTGTCGATTCCAATTGAAACACTCATACGTTTCCCCTCAATTCCTCTAAAATGAAGGGGGCTGACATATTAAGCCACGCCCCCGATGTATGTACCTTCATCTGCTCTTTGGATTGGTTTACTCTGTAAACAGCTCCTTAAACTCATCCAGCCACTCAGACTTGTGTGCCGCGGTGTCTGTCTCATCGTCCTGGATAACCTTAATCTGGTCCATTGGAACCATAGCGTCTCCCGCCTCCACATCCTTGCGGATGGTTCTTCTGTACTGGGTATTGTTCATGAATTCCTGAACATCCTTGCTGGTGAGCCAGTCCACGAACTTCTGGGCATTTGATTCATTGGGGCAGCCCTTGATGATGTATACGCCGTCGCCGCGGAAAATAACGCCTTCACTCATATAAACGGTCTTGACAGGCGCGCCTGCGCCCACATACTGAGCGGAACCCTGCTCAAAGGTAAGACCTACGGTGTACTCTCCGTCCGCAACGCCCTTATACACTGCGGAGGAACCGCCTAACAGCTTGCCGTCCAGCTGTGCGCAGAACTGTTTTACATAGTCCCAGCCATTGTCAGGATTGCCGCCGCCCATTGCATAGAGCATGTTTACCAGATGCTCAAAGGAGGAGGAGGATGCCGCCGGGTCCGCAAAGGCAATCTTGCCCTTTAATTCAGGGTTCAGCAGGTCCTCATATCCTTCAATCTTGATATCGCCAATCAGGTCCGTGTTCACCATGATAACCGACGGAATGGTATCAAAACGTGTCAGGTTGCCCTCTGTGTTCTTATATTCATCATAGAACGCGTCCTCGTTGGATGTGGTGTAATCCGCAAAATACTCGCTCTTGTTTTTTACGGTTCCGATGGTTCCTGACCAGAGAATATCTGCCTGGGGGTTGTCGGCTTCTGTCTGGATTCTCTTTAACGCGTCGCCGGTACCCATGGCCAGACACTCAGCGTCAATACCCGTGTCCTCCTCGAACATGGCCAGCATGGAATCAATCATGGACTCTGTAAGGGGGCTGTAGATTATGAGCTTCTCATCCTTGGAAGCACCTGCCTCTTCCTTCTTCTCACCGCCGTCCTCTTCCTTTCCTGTCTCTGCACCGGCCTCAGCCTTGGGCGCCTGGGTATCCGCGCCTTTCTCTGTGGCGGAGCCTGAACTGCCTGAACAGCCAGCCAGGCTGACAGCCACTGCCGCCGCGCATAATACCGGGATTAATCTTCTTTTTTTCATTACCTTTATCCTCCTTTAAACTTGGTTGAAATGGTTTATGTACTGAATCAATAGGTTCCTGCCTCCTGGCCGCCAAGAAGCTTAAGGGCTGAGCTGGTTCCAATCCGCTCACAGCCTTCCTCCAGGAACTGCTCCAGGTCCTCCCTGGTCTTAACGCCTCCGGCTGCCTTGATTTTCACGCCTTCACCAATGTAGCGCTTAAACAGCCTGACATCCTCAATCCTGGCTCCTGCTGTTCCGAACCCGGTGGAGGTCTTGATATAATCGGCCCCTCCGTCCGTGACGCATTTGCACAGCTCCCTTTTCTCATCCTCTGTGAGATAACATGTCTCGATGATTACCTTCACCACATGGTTTCCGGCTGCTTTTTTGACTGCCTCGATTTCACGTGTGATCTTTGGAAATTCGCCGTTTTTTACATCACCTAAGTTTACCACCATATCCACTTCCCCGGCTCCGTCAGCCAGAGCCTTCTGGGTTTCGTAAACCTTTGTCTCCGTGGTATTATATCCCAGCGGAAATCCGATGACCGTGCATACATTCAGCTTGTCCCCATAGGCTTTTGATACCCGTTTAACATAGCTTGGAGGGATACAGACCGAAGCCGTATGGTTTTCAATGGCTTCCTCACAGAGTGTCTGTATCTCGTCCCAAGCTGAGACTGCCCTTTAACAGCGTATGGTCCACATGGACCAGAATCTCTTCCTTTGTCATACCCATCCCCCTGTCCTCTTTGTTTGTAATCCCATTATATCGTCTCATTGCCGCCTGAACCATCCGAAATCCTGGCAAATTATCCAATATTCTGAACTCATTTTATATTTTTCTATATATTGTAGATAATTCATGCTATGAACTATCCATTGGATATTATCTGATGGAATTTACACTGAAATGTGATAAGATATAGACAGAACCTGATTAAATTACAGCCAGGAAGCGTCTGAAAGACCCAGACAGCCCTCTCCCACTGGCAGAAATGGAGGCATCTATGTTCGGAAGAAAGAAAAAGGCAGAAGTGTTTATGACCAACGACCTGGGATTATACACCACCGTACATCAGGCCCTGAAGGCCGGACAGATTCCCTGCGAAGTAAAGGTTGTCAATACAGGTACCCGGAACAGGCGGACCGGCGCACTCATCGGCAGGGTAGGTGAACGGCCTGAGCTGGAAATACAGTACTATATTTATACGCCCCTGGAATATGCAGACAGGGCCAAGTATGTGATTGATGAATACAGGAAAAAATTTATCCCGGTGAACAAGGAATCCATAACGTATCAGGGGAAGGACGTGACTCGTACCAATCACGTCCTTCCCCTGTTTACTTCCATCCATAT
>ENA-OQCW01001174-OQCW01001174.1-human-gut-metagenome-genome-assembly--contig:-NODE-1174-length-11283-cov-4.466207_pt1 | contig 11283 bp, 10 predicted proteins | sample MGYA00242767_ERZ504593 | MGnify/ENA primary metagenome ERZ504593 (study PRJEB26092, sample SAMD00036307) | human gut metagenome | host: Homo sapiens | study: EMG produced TPA metagenomics assembly of... | reverse complement strand
CGGCGAGGCCGTCGAACGGCGAGGGCATCGCCGTTCCGAGCCGTTCGGCGACCCGGCGGGCGATGTCTCCCGCGGTCCTCCATACGATATGCGGGAAACCGCCGACCGTCTTCTGGTTCGCGACGCTCACCGGCCACGCGCACTCCGACTCGAAGTCGCGCGTGAACCGGCTGCCCGGCTCGGCCCACGGCACCCGGGCGACCACGACCCCGCACTTCGGGCAATCCACCCGCGGCATGTCGGCGACCAGTTTGACCCGCCAGCAGCCGAAATCCTGGCGCCTCCAGCGGCGCACTACGGCAGTGAGCGCGTGATGGACTGCCTGAGTAAGGCCGACTTCGGCGACCGGTTGAAGACGCTGCCGGACGGACTTGACACGCCCCTGTACAAGGAGCTCGACAAGAACGGCGTGGGAAGTCTCGGGCGGCGAGGCTCAGAAGATCGACATCGCCGGCGACAAGACGGCCGTGTATATCAGCCACCGGTTGTCGTCGTGCAAGTTCTGCGACGACATCGCCGTGTTCGACCATGGCGCGATCGTCCAGTATGGCACACACGACCAGCTCGTGGCCGACGAAAACGGCAAGTACTACGAGTTGTGGCATGCGCAGGCGCAGTATTACGTCAAGGAGTAGGCGCCGCGGGTGGCAGATGCATTGTCGTGCGTCGGCATGGGCGGCAGCCCGACAGTGCCGCCCATGCCGGAAGGCCGGTAAGTACGGGCGCCCGCGACCGGTCAGAGCGGCAGCAGGTCGCTCAGGTCGTCGCGCTCGCCGACGGCGGTGATGCGCCCCGCGTCCTTCTCTTGGGACCATGTGGTGATGCCGGCGGCGAGACGGAGCCACACCTCGGGGTCGAGCTCGATGACATCGGGCGGCGTGAGATTGTGCGGGTCGGACGCCGGGCCATCCAGGATCTTCACGGCTCCCCATGGTGCGACTCGCACTTCCACGCCGGGGCCGGGCGCCTTGCGCTCCAGCAGATATAAGGTGTATCGCACCGCCATCGCCCATGTCGGTCGGGGCAGCGCCGGCATCAGGGACTCCGAGTCCGCCCCGTCCTCGCGCAGTCGCTGCGCTGCGTCGTTCCACTGCTGCCACGCGCGCTCGCCCGCGGGTATGTCTCGTTCTCGAATTGCGGCCATGACTCCATTGTGCCTCTAGGGGTGACGATTGCCTTTTCGCATCGGCCGGCGGTTCTCGGTGCGGTTTCGGATGCTTTGCATCTTTGCAAAAGTGTTTCATCGGGCTTGCGTCAGGTGTTGCAATACGTTGTTTTCCAACGTGGCAACGTTTTCTGTCGTCTCAAGATGTGGTTGATATATAGCCGATTTGGCGTATTTATGGCAAATCCTGTATGATATTTCATGTTTCTGCAAACGATTGCATAACGTTACGCAGCGTTCACCGGAACTTATTGGCGTGGTCACCAAGCCGTCGCATAATAACACAGGAAGCATAATCCGGAAAGAGAGTCAGACATGACTGAAATCACTGCACCCAAGTCACCTGTCACGACCGCCGAGTTCGCGGACGGCATCCGCGAACAGCTGAAGTACAGCCAAGGCGTCACCGTCGAGCAGGCCACCCCCGCCGACGTGTACGTCGCCTCCTCGCTGGTGGTCCGCCACTACCTGCAGGACGCATGGTTCAAGACCCAGCAGGACATGGTCAATGGCAACACCAAGGCCGTCGGATACCTGTCCGCCGAGTTCCTCATGGGCAAGCAGCTGCGTAACGCACTGCTCAACGCCGGCATGATCGACCAGTTCGACGAAGCCGTCAAGGACCTGGGCTTCGAGCCGCAGGACGTCATCGACGTCGAACACGAGCCGGGCCTCGGCAACGGCGGCCTCGGCCGTCTCGCCGCCTGCTTCATCGACTCGCTCGCGTCCCTCGGCGTGCCCGCGTTCGGCTACGGCATCCAGTACAAGTACGGCATCTTCGAGCAGGCCTTCGACAAGGACGGCAAGCAGATCGAGAAGCCTGACTACTGGCTGACCAACGAAGAGCCCTGGGGTCACATCGACTACAACCGTTCCCAGAAGGTCTCCTTCGGCGGCGAAGTCGTCGAAGAGAACGGCAAGAAGGTCTGGAAGCCGGCCTGGTCCGTGCGCGCCGTGCCCGTCGACTACATGGTCCCCGGCTACGCATCCGGCCGCGTCAACACGCTGCGCCTGTGGAGCGCCAAGAGCTACGACGAATTCGACCTGCTCACCTTCAACAAGTCCGAATACCTCGACGCCGTCAAGCCGCAGGTCAAGGCCGAGAACATCTCCAAGATTCTCTACCCGGAGGATTCCACCCCGCAGGGCAAGGCGCTGCGTCTCGAACAGCAGTACTTCTTCGTGGCCGCGTCCCTGCACGACGCCATCCGCGTGTTCTACCCCGGCCAGAGCAAGCCCGACCTGACCACCTTCCCGAGCAAGATCACCTTCCAGCTCAACGACACCCACCCCGTCATCGGCATCCCCGAGCTCATGCGCATCCTCATCGACGAGTACGGCTACGACTGGGACACCGCCTGGTCCATCACCACCAAGACCTTCAACTACACCTGCCACACCCTGCTGCCCGAGGCGCTGGAAGTCTGGCCGGCCAAGCTGATCTCCGAACTGCTGCCCCGCCACATGGAAATCATCAACGAGATCAACGAGCACTTCCTCGCCGAACTCAAGACCAAGACCCGTGACAAGGCCAAGATCGAGCGCATGCGCATCGTCACCGACGAGGAGAACCCCAAGGTCCGCATGGCATACCTCGCCACCGCCGGTGGCTCCCACGTCAACGGCGTCGCCGAACTGCACTCCGAACTGCTCAAGGACGTCACCCTTCGTGACTTCTCCGACCTCTACGGCGACAAGTTCACCAACGTCACCAACGGCGTCACCCCCCGTCGCTTCATCCGCCTCGCCAACCCGCGCCTGTCCGCCCTCATCACCGAAGGCCTCGGCACCGACAAGTGGCTGAGCGACCTCGAACTGCTCAAGGGCCTCGAACCCCTCGCCAAGGACGACGAATTCGTCAAGAAGTTCGCCGCCGTCAAGCAGGCCAACAAAGAGGACTTCACCGCCTACGCCAAGCGCGAATACGGCTTCGACCTCGACCCCAACACCATGTTCAACACCATGGTCAAGCGCCTGCACGAGTACAAGCGCCAGTCCCTCAAGATCCTCGCGCTGATCGCCAAGTACGCCGACATCAAGTCCGGCCGCGTCTCCGCCGACGACGTGCTTCCCCGCACCGTCATCTTCGGCGCCAAGTCCGCCCCGGGCTACTACCTCGCCAAGATGACCATCCAGCTCATCAACAACGTCGCCCGCGTCGTCAACAACGACCCCGACGTCAAGGGCAAGCTGCACGTCTTCTTCCCCTGGAACTACAACGTCCGCCTCGCCCAGCACCTCATCCCAGCCACCGACCTCGACGAGCAAATCTCCCAGGCCGGCAAGGAGGCGTCCGGCACCGGCAACATGAAGTTCGCCCTCAACGGCGCCCTCACCGTCGGTACGTTGGACGGTGCGAACGTCGAAATCCGTGAGCGTGTCGGCGCCGAGAACTTCTTCCTCTTCGGCATGACCGTCGACGAGGTCGACAAGCTCTACGAAGATGGCTACTCGCCGGCCAAGTACTACGAGGCCGACCCCCGCCTGAAGGCCGCCATCGACATGGTCTCCGACGGCACCTTCTCCAACGGTGACCGCAACACCTACGCCCCCCTCGTCGCCGACTGGCTCACCAAGGACTGGTTCATGACCCTCGCGGACTTCACCGCCTACTCCAGCATCCAAAGTGAGATCGAAGCCCTCTACCGCGACCCCCTCGAGTGGAACCGCAAGGCCGTCCTCAACGTCGCGAACTCGGGCTACTTCAGCTCCGACAGGTCGATCCAGGATTATCTCGACAACATCTGGCACACCTCCCCGTTGGCCTGATTACGGAGCGTCCTCGTCGTTGCTCCGCAGTCGCGGTACCTTTGTACCGTTTCCTTCGGTGCGCCTAGAGGACGCACACGTAATCAGTCCAACGGGCTGCGCCCGCTTGCCGACTGACGGCGTGTAACGTGATTCGCCCCCGCTGGTGGGGGCGAATTTTGTTTTACATCACTGCGCAGCGCAGCGAATGGCGAACACGGCGACTGCGGCGATTAGCAGCAGGAAGCCGCTTGCAAGCATCGCCATCACCGGGCTTGCTCGGCGTGGTCGGCTGCTGGTCACCATTCGACGCGATCGCGACCGCGAACGACGCGGATACGCCTGAGTCTCGATGTTCAACGATCCGGGAAGATCGTAATCCAAGGTCTTCGCCTCATCGAACGTCCAGCTCACCCAAGGCTCGGGCTTCACACTGCCCTTGGACTGCCAGTCGCCCCACGCGGTGTCGGTATTGCCATCGCATAGGTTCGAAACCGGCGTCTTGCCTTGCGAATACGACGCTTCGGGCTTGCCGGCACCGCATACGTTGCTGCCGTTTTTCGATCGTGGCGGCGGTGGGACATGTCTCGACGAAGAGGGGCAAGGTTGGAATCGCCATGCAGTGAGCCATCCAGAGCCCCAATGCGGCACAACATGCGAAAAGGGCCTGTCTGCGAAATGCAGACAGGCCCTTTTCGCGGACACATGTGTGCCTACAACGATTGACTGTTAGATGAACTCAGGCGGCTTCCGGGGCTGCTTCGGCCTCATCGGCGTCGCCCTTGTCGGCGTCCTTGGTCAGGCCAAGGTCGACCGGGGACGAGCTGTTCTCCCAAGGCTCCTCCCACGGATCATAATCCGGGTTCTGCTGCTTGTAGATGTACAGACCAACCACGGCGGCCAGCAGCGCACCAAAGAACAACGCAAAGAACTTCCAACCGTTTGAAGACTTGTTCTCCATGACGGCTCCTTTCCCAATCCTGGTTGGCTTGCCCGTTCAAAACCAACTCTGGGCTCCATCTTAATTCCAAAAATGTGGCGATTGCGTGCGGGAATGCTTTTGCTTTGCCGGCGGTGCGCACGACGAGCCGGGAGCGTGTTGTTTCACCGTCCGGCGAGGAGATGCGATTCCGCTACAGTAGATGACATGAGTAATGGCCGATTCAGTTTGTTTCCCGGTGCGCCGTCGGCGCACAACCTGTTCTCCAAGCGGGCGATTCAATATCAGTGGCGGTCGAACGGCCCCGTGTTCACCAGCGCGATCATCATCGCGTGCGTCGCCGTGTGGGTTGTCGAGATGGTGTTCAGCCTGTTCTGGCCTCTTGGACTCGCAACCATGATCTATTACGGCCGGTTCGACCCGATGACGGCGGTCGCACAACCGTGGATGTTCCTCACGTCGATGTTTCTGCATTCGCCGAAGTCGGTGCTGCATATCCTGTTCAACATGCTGGCGTTGTGGAGCGTGGGGCCGGTGCTGGAGAAGATGATGGGGCATTGGCCGTTTCTCGCGCTGTACGTGCTTTCCGGTTTGGGCGGCGGTCTTGGGCTGATGTCCTGGGCCGCGCTGTGGCCGGGTGGCACCGGGTGGCTTGGTGGTGCCTATGGCGCGTCCGGCGCGTTGTTCGGCCTGTTCGCGGCGATGCTGGTTGTGTACCGGCGCATCGGCGAGGATATCCGTTCGATGCTGGTCTGGATGGCGGTCAACTTCCTGATGCCGTTCCTGGTGGGCGGCATCGCATGGCAGGCTCATGTAGGCGGATTCATCGTCGGCGGCGTGTTCACGTGGCTGCTGATTTCCGGCGTGCACGCGTTGCGCGGCAAGAGCCTGACGTTCCGGACGATGGTGTACGGGGCGGTGGTGTTGGCGCTGATCGTCGCAGGCGTGCTGGTCTGTAATCTGAGCAATCCAGCTCTGACGTACATCATGTGATTGGCCTCTTACCCGGTGAAAGTCCCACTCGGTGCGGCGTGTTCGAGAACAGCAGGCGCCTTACGGGTACAGGCGCGTCCACCTGGAATTGAGGGGCGTGGGCGTCGTCGTGTCCGCCAAACGGGTCATGCGCCTGACGGCCCGGCACGGGCTCGTGCCCGTGTCCAGGAGCGCGAGGCGCTACTCCTCGTACAGGGGTGAGATCGGCGAGGCGCCCGTCATCCACTCGGACCGCGGCTGCCACTACCAGTGGCCGGAATGGATACGCATCTGCAAGGGCCACGGGCTGATCCGCTCGATGAGCGCGAAGGGCTGCAGCCCGGACAACGCGGCCGCGGAGGGGTTCTTCGGCCGTCTCAAGCAGGAGTTCTTCCACAAGCGCGACTTCACGGGCGTCATGGTCGACGGGTTCGCCGACGATGCTCGACGAGTACATGACATGGTACCGCGACGAACGCATCAAGACCGAGTACGGGATGAGCATCATGGACAGGCGCATCAAGCTGGGGCTCGTCGGCTGAACACATGTGATAACCTGCCAGACAACCATACAGACAACGAAGTCCAACAAAACGTCACCGCCCCCGAGCTTGTGATGGGACTTTTGTGGGGTGGGCGGGGCACTGGAGAATGGCTCAGGGTGAAGGCGTCGCACCAATGTGAATTACATGCGTGTAGTTTTCCACATGATGTGGAGAACTTTGTGGACAACTTGGGTATAAGTTGGGTATAACTCGTGGATAACTATGGTGAATAAGTCCGTGTGAGCTCTAACAATGTTGGAAATAATGGGTTTTGACACATTGTGGACAATGTGCACAATGCGAATAAGAGTTATCCACAATTGTGTATAAGTATGTGAATAATGTGGATAACATGGGGAAAACCGGTGGATAGATAGTGCACAACTTGATTTGCGGAGCATCCGTTACGGGTCTCGAAGCCGGGGCGCGATGACGCTGCCGGGATACCATGACACTATGGATATTTCGTCTCAGACCAGTCGGTTCATTGCGGCGCACCGCAATCAGGATGTGCGCGACCTGGCGCTCAGCGCCAAACGCGTGGACGGGCTTGACCTGCCATTCGCGCTCGACCAGATCGCCGGCTGGCAGACTGCGTGCCGCAAGCTGCCGCAATGGGCCGAGACCGACGGCATCGTCTATCCGCCGCACATCTCCATGGAACAGTGCTCTTCCCAGTTCGCCGCGCAGTACAAGGCCGGCATCGCAAGGCGCGTAGCGGGCGCCGGCGGTGCGATGGTCGACCTGACCGGCGGATTCGGCGTCGATTGCTCGTATATCGCGCGTGGATTCAGCCGGGCGGTCTATGTGGAGCGCCAGCCTCACCTGTGCGAGCTCGCGGCTCATAATTTCCGGGCGCTGGGACTCCCGCACATGGATGTGATCAACGGCGATGCGGAGGATTGGCTGCGCGGCGTCGTTGACGCCCGCGCCGCCTCCGCAGACTCGGCCGCAGTCGATTCAGCTACAGCCGTTCCCATCGCGCTGATCTACCTCGACCCCGCGCGACGTGACGCGCATGGCGGCCGAACCTATGCCATCGCCGACTGCACGCCGGACGTACTCGCGCTGAAAGACCGTCTGCTGGCCGTCTCGCCGCACGTCATGGTCAAGCTGTCTCCGATGCTGGATTGGCGAAAGACGGTTGCGGACTTCAACGGTTCGGTCGGCGAAGTGCATATCGTCTCCACAGGCAACGAATGCAAGGAACTGCTGCTGGTGCTCGACCGCGGTTCGCACGACGCCGTACGCGTGATCTGCGTCAACGATGGCGACGTATTCGGATACGTCCATGACATGAAGACCGGCGCGGATTCTGACGGCGTGGTCCTCGCCTCCGCAGGAGAAAAAGGCAGTCAGGGCGGGTCTGCAGAGCCGTCACACGCCGCTCCGGAACAGCCCAGGTATCTGTACGAGCCGAACGCTTCGCTGATGAAGGGCGGCTGTTTCGCGCTGCTGGAGGACCATTATGGTATGCGCCAGATCGGCCCGAACAGCCACCTGCTGATATCGGGCACGCCGGCGCCGCAGTTTCCCGGCCGGGGATTTGTCATTGAAACCATCGCGGGTATGGGCAAGAAAGAGCTGAAACGGGCTCTAGCGGGCGTCGACAGGGCGAATATCGCAGTGCGCAACTTCCCGTTGACCGCTGTCCAGCTGCGCAGGAAACTCAAGCTGGCAGACGGCGGCGATGTGTATCTGTTCGGCACGACATCCGTCGATGGCCGTCATGTCATCGTCCGCACCGTGAAGCAGTGAAACCGCGAAAAGGGTATGACAGCAACACAGTTTGGCGGTGGCGCAGCACCATGCCGCGCCACCGCCAAACCGTAACGTCGCTTACCGTCGATATGGAGCTGGCTGCCGCGAGGGGATCTCGCCGCTCAGCGCCACCACATCGTCATGATGAATCCGACCATAATGATCGCGAAGGCGATTGCCAGGTTCCAAGCGCCGATACCCGGGATCGGCCACGTGCCGTTCGGCGACAGGTAGTAGACCACGGCCCAGATCAGGCCGATGATCATCAGCGCGCAGAACAGCGGGACGAACCAGCGCGGGTTCGACTTGGTGCCCTTGATGGTCTCCTCGACGCGGCGCGTGTTCTCCGCCTGCCGCGACATCATGCGCTGCATCTGCGGGGTCATCTCTGACTTGTCGGCGGTGGCGTTGAGCACCGCCTGCACCTTGTCCATGGAGACGCCGTAATCGTCATCGGCCTCGTCGGTCTCGTTGGTGTCCGTGTCCTTGACGTCGGCGTCGGTCTCGGCCTGCCAGTCCTTCTGGTCTTCCGAGTCGGTTTCGTGCAGCTCTGTGTCAGCCATAAGCGTAGTCTCCATTCAATAGGCTAAAAAATCATAATAGCGGTTACACTCGAAAGTTGAACACACTGGGAGGAATCATGGCCAGACACACCAGCAGGCACGCCGCCCGGCGCACGTGGCTCGGCGGCTTCGCGGTGTGCCTGATCGTGGCTTTTTCCGGGTATCTGCTGGTGACGAACGTGCGCGTGAACCGCACGGCAACGGTCACTTCCGACACGGCGGACCTGGTGGAGCAGCGCGTGGAGCATGTCGACCAGCTGCAGAAGGACATCACCGACCTGAGCGCGCAGATCAACACGCTGAAGGATTTCGCCAACAACAGTGGCTCCTCCGAGCAGCCCTCGGGCACGAGCGACCCCAAGCCCAGCGACACCGAGGACGCGGGCTCCGGCACCATACTGCCGGCGGTGCACGGTCCCGGCATCACCGTGACCCTGAACGACTCCCCGTTGTGGGAGAACATGGTGGACAGCTCGGGCTCGGCCGCGAACATCAACGATTACGTCGTGCATCAGGAGGATGTGGAGGCTGTTGTCAACGCCCTGTGGGCGGGCGGCGCGGAGTCGATGATGATCATGGACCAGCGCGTGTTGTTCAATTCCGCAGTGATCTGCCAAGGGAATGTGCTTCTATTACAGGGCAAGAAATACTCGCCGCCGTTCACCGTGTCGGCGATCGGCCCCGCAGATGCCATGATTCGGGCTTTGGACGACTCGAACGCGGTCAAGTTGTATAAAGAGTATGTCAGCGCATTCGGATTGGGCTGGAAAGTGGAAAAAAAGGACGATCTCGTGTTCGGGCAGTCTGCGGCGACGCTGCAGCCGTTGCGGTATGCGTCCGTGGTCAAGGACGGGAGCGAGGAATGAAGCATTCGCGCAACTCTCAACAGATTCAAGGCGATTTTCAGGATTTCGAGGCGCCTGCCCCTGCTGAACCGGAGTACGCCGGGGAAGTGACCATGGCGCTGCCTCCGGTGCCGATGCCCGATCCGAACGCCCGGCGCGGCCTCGCGCAGCCGGCGGCCAAGCGCAGCGTTCTGTGGTCGGTGCTGGGGATCCTCGGCGAGGTGCTGATGACGCTGGCGGCCGTCTGCGCGCTGTACGTGGTATGGCAGATGTGGTGGACCGGCGTCCAGTCCGAGCACACGCAGGTCGAGACCCGCCAGTCGGCGTCATGGTCCGATCCGGCCGGCGGCGACAGCTCGAAGGTCGCCAAGGCGCAAAGCGGCGACGTGCCGGTCCAGCCGACGAGCGCAAGCGATGGCGAGCTCATCGCGCAGGTGTACGTGCCCCGGTTCGGCCAGGGGTGGGTGCGTAACGTGGTCGAAGGCACGGACGAGGCCGAATTGTCGCTGCATGGTCTGGGACATTATCCGTCCACGCAGATGCCCGGTTCAGTCGGCAATTTCGCGGTCGCCGGCCACCGCAACGGCTACGGTCGACCGCTGGGAGACGTCGACCTGCTGCAGGAGGGCGACGCGATCATTGTGCGTACCAAGGACTACTGGTACGTGTACAAGTACACGACACACAAGATCGTCACCCCGGAGCACTCCGAGGTCATCGCCGCTAACCCGGAGGATCTCAACACGCCTCCCAGCAAGCGCATGATCACACTGACCACGTGCGAGCCGAAATACACCACGGCCACGCATCGTTGGATCAGCTACGGCGAGCTGAGCTATTGGGCCAAGGTCTCGGATGGCGTGCCGCAGGAGCTCGCCACGTCGTCGAGCTCGGCGAAGGTGGCGTTCTCCAGCAGCAACACGAGCCAGTCGTTCGTGTCCAAGCTGGGCACGCTGCAGCCCATCGTGCTGTGGGCGCTGGTGGCGTACCTGGTGCTGTACATCGCGGCCCTGGTGGCCTGGCGGTACCCGGTGCTGCGCGAGATTCGCGCCGGCAAGCGCCGCCGTCCGGACGCGAGCATCTACGGATGGCTGCTGCGTCACCAGCCCGGTCCGCTGGTAATCAGGTGGGCGCTGCTGATACTGCTGCTGTTCATCGTCAGCGTGGTGCTGATTCAGTGGGCGTGCCCATGGGCGGCAAGCAACATCCCCATCCTGCAAAGCATGTCGAATTACGCGGTCGATTAGCGGCATGGCCGGTTGGCGGCGATAATGGGAACGTATGGGATGGCGGTCGGCGCTCGCCGGTGCCATCCCATAATCAGAACGAGACGAGGAGCGTCATGACGGATTCGGCACGCATTGTGGTGGTGGACAATTACGATTCGTTCGTATACACCATCGTTGGATATCTGAAAACCTTGGGAGCGACGGTCGATGTGGTGCGCAACGACGCAATAGACCCCTCAGATGCCTCTGTGCTGGACGAATATGACGGTGTGCTTATTTCCCCCGGTCCGGGCGCTCCGGCGGATTCTGGGGCCAGCGAGGACGTTATTCGGCTATGCGCCAAGCTCGGCAAGCCCATGTTCGGTGTGTGCCTCGGCCTGCAGGCGCTCGCCGAGGTGTTCGGCTGCACGGTCAGCCACGCGCCCACCATCATGCACGGCAAAACCAGTCTCGTCGAGCATATCGATGATGAGATCTTCGCCGGCGTCGCCAATCCGATGACCGCGACCCGATAT
>ENA-OQCW01001173-OQCW01001173.1-human-gut-metagenome-genome-assembly--contig:-NODE-1173-length-11285-cov-3.729432_pt1 | contig 11285 bp, 10 predicted proteins | sample MGYA00242767_ERZ504593 | MGnify/ENA primary metagenome ERZ504593 (study PRJEB26092, sample SAMD00036307) | human gut metagenome | host: Homo sapiens | study: EMG produced TPA metagenomics assembly of... | reverse complement strand
CAGAGGTGGAAGTGCAGTAATGTATGGAGCTGACTGTTACTAATCGGTCGAGGGCTTGACCTGAGTGTAGAGATACACGAACGGCAGTTGGAAAGTTTCGTTTTATATATGTGGTTTTGAAGGTATATAAACTTTCATATAGGGGATTAGTTCAATGGTAGAGCACCGGTCTCCAAAACCGTCGATGGGGGTTCGAGTCCCTCATCCCCTGCTTTAAAAGTCCAGTAAATGCTGGACTTTTTTGTACCTTTAACATAGTCATAAAGAGACTTTTTTTCGCCAATAATGAAAAATTTTAGTATCTTAGGAAACTAGAATGAATTAAACTAAATATTGAAAATAGATAGTATAGAGAACTTGGAAACAGGTTCTCTATTTTGCTATATTGAGGTAAAAGGAAGTTTTATGGCAAAAGTATTTTTAGGAATTGGGCATGGAGGAAATGATCCGGGAGTTACTGCAAATGGATACAAAGAAAAAGACATGGCTCTGACAATGGGGATTGCATGTAAGGATTATTTGGAAGTAAATGGTGTATCTGTAAAAATGTCTCGTTATAGAGATGAAGAAGATACGGTAATACAGGAGATAAGAGAGTGTAATGCATACGCACCTAACTTAGCAGTAGATATTCATATCAATGCAGGTGGAGGAGATGGATTTGAAATATTCTACACATTAAAAGGAGGGAAAGGAAAGGCACTTGCTCAGAATATTGAGGCAGAAGTAATAGCATTAGGACAAAATTCACGTGGAATTAAGACAAAAGAAAATGTAAATGGCAAAGATTATTATGCTTTTATTAGAGATACCATTTGTCCTGCTGTTATTTGTGAATTAGGATTTATGGACAATCGAAATGATTTAAATGCTTTTGATGAAAAACATGAGCAGAAAAAATTTGGTAAAGCTTATGCAAAAGGAATTTTAAAAACATTAGGGATTTCAGAGAATTCTAATAATAGGGGATATGTTGTTAGAATTACAGCGAGTGCTTTAAATGTTCGTTCAGGACCTGGTACAAGTTATAAAATTAATACTGTAGTAAAGAAAAATGAAGCGTTCACAATTCTAGAAGAAAAAAATGGATGGGGAAAGCTAAAGTCGGGGGCAGGATGGATTTACCTGAAATACACAAAAAGAGTATAAAATGCTATTAGTTATAGGGCTGTTGCATTAAGCAACAACCCTATAAAACTTTCAAAAATTTATAATAGAAATATTTAGTTGCGGATAATTCTTTGAAAAAAGTTCTTCTTGATTTGCAATAAATAAAACGTAAAGCACGAACTTGTTGTTTTGTAGGTTTTTTATTTCCAAAATAAATTTCTTCTGCTTCGTTAAATAGTTTTTCAAAGTCGTTTTTTCTGTTATTAGGCAGATGACCTTTAAATTTTTCTTTCCAGTCATAAGCAGATAAATCCTTTTCTGATATGTTGAATTCTGTCTGCCATAGTCTTAAAAGATTTTGATAAAGCAGAAAATAACCTTTTGTGCGGTTATGGGCAAAGTGTCCTATTCTTTTTTGAGACAAAATTTGATAGCGCAAAGTAAATAGAAACAGAATAATACACGGAACAAGTAAGAATCTAAAAACAAAAAGGAAATCGAAATCCTTCGTTTTACCAGCTTCTGATTTTTCAGTATCAGTATTAGAAGGTTTTTCGTTTTTGGATGTATGATTGTCTTCTGGTGAGTTAGGTTTTTGCATTTCGATATTCTCCGAAGGGGGAGAAACTTCTGTTTCCGGCACGATATCTTCATGTGTATTTATGGATATATTTTCCTCTTCATTGGCAAAGCTGGAAGGAGTGACTTCCACAGGAACCCAGATACCGTTTCCGATATAAACCTCAGTCCATGCATGAGCTGAACTATCTTTTACATTACAAGTAAAATTTTTGTTATCTTTCTGATGAAAATCTTCAGGTTGTACTACATAACCGGTGACATATCTGGCAGGAATTCCATACATACGAAATAATAGAGTCCCTGCAGTAGCAAAATGTATGCAAAATCCACGGTGTTGTTCATATAAAAATTCTTCTAAAAAGCTACTGTTTGAAGATACCGGTGCAAGGGAAAGGCTATAAGATGCTTTAGATTTTAGAAAATCTTGTATTTCTTCTGCCGCCTTTTGGATAGTATCAAAATCAGGATTGTCACTTATGGTAGTATAAACAGGAAGTTTTGAAAGATCTATTTGCAATCTGGAAAATACTTCTGAGTTGTCATCCATGTATTTTTGCCGTACATAATTTCCGTAATTTTTATTAAGAGATTGATATTTTTTTGGTGTTACCACTTTCAGAACTAAAAAGTAAAGAAACGGATGTAAGGGAAAGTGGATAACAGGAAAGTTTATGAGGCATAGAAAACTTACTTTCTATTGCATAGGTATCATTAAAAACAGTATTTTTCGATAATTTTACACCATAAGGAAAATAAGTAAATTTCTGTGTAAATTTAGGCACCAGAGAAAGAGAAGTAATTTTATCCGGTGCATTTTCTTTTCCCATTGTATAGGGTAGGGAAAAGAAATTTTGGATTTTATCACTAGAAAGTTTATTTTTTTTATAAAAGTTATCCCACGAGTCTGAAGTTGGTGCTCTCCATGTGGCTTCGTTATAATTCTGTCCTACAAATCCTCGTAAATACAGGGGAGAGGAAGGTTTTTCTTTACAGGTGATTTCAAACATGGTTTGTCTGCTGTATACCGGTGCGCGGTTGCTTAAAGTCTGTAATTTACCAGAACTTTCTTGCTCAAAAGAAAAAAATGGTTTTGAAGATGTTTGTCCGGCATTCTTTGATTTTGGCAAAAAACTTTTACTGAGATTGTCAGTTAGCTCATTGACTGCCTGATGAACTGTTTTGTTGTATTTAAAAAGTTCAGGTGCAAAATGCGGAATAAAAACGCGGATACACATAAAATAAAGCCCCAAAGCAAGAATAAGAACTGCCGGCTTTGTAGAATACCAGAAAAGGCAGGCACCGATAATACATCCTATAGAAAAATAGGATGGTGAAACACCTAGGAAAAAATTCAAAATAATAGGAAAACTTAACAATATAAAAAATAAGGTGGATTTTTTATATTGCAGTAACAAGGCAAGCAGGAGTAAAAATAGGTAAGTAACAGCAAGAAACAGGAAAGTCATATCTGTCTTTTTGAAAGCTGTTGTAGAAGCTGCAAAGTATTCCTCTTGGAAAAGCATCTGAAGTCTATGCAAAAAAGAATTTCCTTGTAAAAAAAATGCGTTTTCTGTATAAATAAAGAGCAAAAGCATAGGGTATTACAGAAACAAGAAAACGGACAGGAACTATTTTTATTTTTTGCAAAATTGTCAAAAAGAAGGAAAATAATCCTAGGATTAACACAGTTTTGTAATTTGGAGCAGCAGAAGAAATCATGAGCAAAAGACTAGAATAAATACCCAGAGAAAAAGAAAAGAGAGTAAAGAAAGCATAAAAAGAGCAAGGTGCTCCCAGAGTATATTTTTTCTTTTCGGTAATATTATGGAAATCGGAGGTTTGTCTTTTTTTCTTCATGTTAGTCTCCTTTATAAAATAAGTGTACTGTTTTTTAAAGTTTCTGTAGGATTATTTGAACAATCTAAAAGAAGTTGTTGATTTTGATAAATCTGTAAATCTGTATTCAAGAGAAATGATGTAAAATAAGTATCACAGGGATATGTACAAGAGTACAGGGAATACAGATCTTCTTTTTGAATTTGTGATTGTTTCATATAATAATTGATGCAGGAAAGAAAGGTACTCTTCTTCATTTCTAACGGGAATACGGAGAAGCGTATTTTCTTTTTCGTTATACCATACGATAAAATGGTTACAGCCGTAATACAGGAAAGAATAGGAAAGAGAGGCTGCATATTCCAAAAAAATACTGCATTTTTGAGAGGAAGATTTTTTTATCAGACTTCCCTTTTTCTAAAAAAAGAAGGATAGGAAATCCTTTTGGCCTGCCAGTTTCTTTTACTAATAGTTGGTCTGTACGGGCGCTGAGTTTCCAATGTATTTGTCTTAGCTTATCCCCCGGAAGAAATTCGCGTATATCGCTTGTATGGTGAGAACCTGTACCAGAAACAATTTCTTCAAATCCATCACATTCTGCAGAAAAAAATCGTATTCCTTCGCTAAGCTGGATAGGAATTACAAAGGGGGACGGATAAAAAAGAATGTCAGCTTTTGCATTAGAAACCATGGACAGACTTAATAAGTGCGTAAAACTGTATATTCGGACTTTATCTGTTTGTAATTGGAATTTCCCATAATAATGATTACTAATATTGCCGGATAAAACACGGCTTTTTTTTGCATTTTAAAAGAAAAATTAGTAATCCCGGCAGTGGAATTTTATTTTGAAAAGTATCAGTAAAATGCCATTTCAATCGAAGATATGGCATAGAAAAAATTTCCGGTATTTTGTGCCTGTAAATTAAATTCTAAAAGATTGTTTGCTTTGTTGTCATTAATGAGAATATCAGGCAATTCTATTTTTAAATGTTTACGGTTGTAGAGCAGAACCAGAAGTTCCAGTATGCTATCTATAAAAAGAAACAGAAACAGAGCACAGGCAGCTGTACTTTGATATAAAATTGCAAGATAAAGGCATAAAAGAAGCAATAAAAAAGTTATTAGATTAAAAAACATAAAACATCCTTTCGTGTTGAGCTTAATGTCTGCTTCGCACAGATGGAGAAGGTGTGGAAGCTAAAATTTCTTTTAAAATAGAATGTGCAGATACTTTACTTATGCGAGCTTTGGAGCTGATAATAATACGATGCGTACATACATCACAAAAAATACTGTGCACATCCTCTGGCCGTACATAATTAAATCCATGTAAAAATGCTCTTGCCTGAGCCATTCGTGTCAAAGCCAATGTACCTCTTGGACTTATACCCAGTTCAATTAGGTGATGATTTCGGGTGGCATGGATAAGAGATACGATATATTCGTAGATAACATCATGAATAAAAATATTTTGACATACTTTTTGCAGCTGTATAAGTTGTCTGGCAGTTAAAACCGGTTGTACAGTTTCAATGGTGTTTTCTGCCAATCTGCCTTTTAAAATGGCGATTTCTTCTTTTTTCTCAGGATAGCCAATTTGTAGACAAACGCTGAAGCGGTCTAACTGAGATTGAGGGAGAAGCTGTGTTCCAGCAGAACCGGCAGGATTTTGTGTAGCAATTACAATAAAAGGTTTCGGTAAAGGATGCGTAACCCCGTCAACGCTGACCTGTCCTTCTTCCATAACTTCTAAAAGGGCCGACTGTGTTTTTGGGGAAGTACGATTGATTTCATCTCCTAAAAATAAGTTACACATGACAGCTCCGGGTTGATAGTAAAATTCATTTGTTTCTTTTCGATACATGGTAAATCCTGTTAAGTCTGCCGGAAGAACATCAGGTGTAAAGGTTAAACGGTTTTCTTTTAAATTCAGTGCCTTTGCAAAAGCCAGTGCCATAGTAGTTTTTCCTACACCGGGAACATCTTCCAACAAAATATGTCCGTTGCTTAAAATGGCCATCATGATTTTTTCTATACATCTATCTTTTCCGATTACGGCTTTTTGTACTTCCTGAATTACTTTATATGCAAGAGCAGTATTTGTTTCCATAAAAAATCCTCCCGTATGAAATATATAAAATTATACCATAATACTGTAAAATAGTCAGTTTATTTATGGTTAAAAATAAAATTAAGTAGAAAATCGAGTGGGAAATTTATTGACAAATAAAAAAAACAGTTATATGATAAATGTAATTTTATGATGCTGGGGTAGAATTGAGAAGCAAAAAGAGAAAAACAATCTATCAGGTATCTACTGAATTCAATATTAACAAGGAAAAGGTAAATGTGATGATGAAGCAGAAAAGAATTGATACAAATAAAAAGTATTATTTTTCTTACCTGGGCTATTTTTATAGTGTAGGTATTTTCTGCTGTAATAAACATTTAGAGTTGTAATCATTTTAGTAAATGATGAAAAACCGGTGTTTGCATACAGCAGACATCGGTTTTTTATTTCAGAGGAGGAAAAATTATGATTTTAGTATTAAAAAAAGGAGCAGATGAAAAAAAGGTGGAAAGCTTGAAACAACAGCTTAAAGATATGGGATTAGGTCTTCATTTGTCAGATGGAACAGATGCTTCTTTGATTGGTTTGATTGGAGATACAACAGAAGTTGATGCAGAATGGTTAGGCGCTTTGGATGTTATAGAATCTGTAAAGAGAATTAAAGAGCCTTATAAAAAAGCAAATAAGGATATGCATCCCAATGATACAATCATTGATGTGTCAGGAAGAAAAATTGGAGGCGGAAATTTTCAGGTAATTGCAGGACCATGTTCTATCGAAAGTAGAGAGCAGATGACAGAAGTTGCTCAAGATGTAAAACTGGCAGGGGCAGGATTGTTAAGAGGCGGTGCATTTAAGCCAAGAACTTCACCATACTCTTTTCAGGGACTTGAAAATGAAGGATTGAAGATGCTTTTAGAAGCAAAGAAAGCAACAGGGCTTCCGATTGTAACAGAGATTATGAGTGCAGAGCATCTTCCATTATTCGAAGATGTAGATGTAATTCAGGTAGGGACGAGAAATATGCAGAATTTTCAGTTGTTAAAAGAGCTGGGAAAGATAGATAAACCAATTTTATTAAAAAGAGGTATGGCAAATACATTAGAAGAACTTCTTATGAGTGCAGAATATATTATGGCAGGAGGAAATGAAAAAGTTATTCTCTGTGAGAGAGGTATTCGTACATTTGAGACTTCTATGAGGAATACATTGGATATTTCCGCCATTCCTATGCTGAAATCAAAGACACATCTTCCTGTAATCGTAGACCCAAGCCACGCAGCAGGAATTCGTTTTATGGTGGAACCGCTTACTATGGCAGCCATTGCAGCAGGAGCAGACGGTGTTATGATTGAGGTGCATAATAATCCGGAAAAGGCGCTTTGTGACGGAAAACAGTCTTTGACACCGGAAAGCTTTACAGAATTAATGAAAAAGGTGCGAAAAACAACAGAATTTTTCCAAAAAGAGATGTAATGCAGGAGGACTGAGAATGAAAGCACTGGTATTGGCAGAAAAGCCTTCTGTTGCCAGAGATATTGCAAGAGTTTTAAAATGTGGTAAAAAGCAGAATGGAGCGCTGGAAGGAGAAAAGTATATAGTTACATGGGCTCTGGGGCATTTGGTAACTTTAGCAGATCCGGAGGAATATGATAAAAAATATAAAGACTGGAATCTGGAATATCTTCCTATGCTTCCTAAGAAAAATGGATTTAGTTGTTATCAAACAGACTGCAAAACAGTATCAGGCAGTGAAAACCCAGCTGTATCGAAAAGATGTAAATGAAATTATTATTGCAACAGATGCAGGCCGTGAGGGGGAATTAGTTGCCAGATGGATTTTAGAAAAAGCCGGATGCAGAAAGCCTGTGAAGCGTCTTTGGATTTCATCTGTAACAGATAAAGCTATTAGAGAGGGATTTGCTCATTTAAGACCGGGAAGGGATTATGAAAATCTGTATGCGGCAGCTGTATCAAGAGCAGAAGCTGATTGGCTGGTAGGTATTAATGCTACCAGAGCACTGACCTGTAAGTACAATGCCCAGCTTTCCTGTGGGCGTGTACAGACACCTACTTTAGCAATGATAGCAAAAAGAGAAGAAGAAATTCGAAAGTTTCAGCCGGAAGAATTCTATGGAATTACTCTAAAAGCAGGGAATATGCATTGGAAATGGCAAGATAAAAAGAGTGGCAGCACACGTTCTTTTCATAAAGAGAGAATGGAAAGTATAAAGAATGCATTAAACAGTGATTTATTAAAAGTTATTTCTGTGGAGAAAAAAAGTAAGAGAATACCAGCGCCCGGACTCTATGACTTAACAGAGTTGCAAAGAGATGCCAATAAAAAATTTGGATTTTCTGCAAAAGAGACGTTAAATATTATGCAGCGTCTTTATGAAAATCATAAGGTGCTTACATACCCTAGAACGGACTCCCGATACATTGGGACAGATATCGTTCCTACAATTAAAGAGCGATTAAAGGCATGTGCTGTAGGACCATATAAGAAAATAGCAGGAATGCTTTCCATGAAACCGGTGAAAGGGAATGCTTCTTTTGTAGACAATAAAAAGTCAGCGACCATCACGCAATTATTCCTACAGAACAGTTTGTACAGTTAGAACACATGACAAATGAAGAACGTAAAATTTACGATTTAGTTGTTCGAAGATTTTTCAGTGTGTTGTATCCAACATTTGAGTATGAACAGACGACTATGAAAGCTGAAGCAGCAGGAGAGATCTTTGCAGCACAGGGGAAAATTGTAAAAAACATGGGCTGGAAAGAAGCTTATGAGGGAACGTGGTCAGAAGAAGATGAAGAAGAGTTTCAAAAGCTTTCAGAATTGAAAGAAGGAGAAACACTGAAAATAGAACGCTTAGAATTGACAGTGGGGAAAACAAAACCACCGGCAGCATTTACAGAGGCAACTTTGCTTTCAGCTATGGAAAATCCTGTAAAGTATATGGAAACACAGGATAAAAAAGCAGCGAAAACTCTGGGAGAAACAGGAGGACTTGGAACGGTTGCTACAAGAGCTGATATTATTGAAAAACTTTTTCATACTTTCCTTATGGAAAAGAAGGGAAATGAAATACATATTACCTCTAAAGCGAAACAGCTGTTAGAATTGGTTCCGGAGGATTTAAAGAAGCCAGAGCTTACGGCAGACTGGGAAATGAAACTGTCTAAAATTGCAGAAGGAAAATTAGATAAGTCTGCCTTTTTAAAAGAAATTTCTGCGTATACAAAAGATATTACAGCAGAAATAAAAGGTGCAGACGGTACATTCCGGCATGATAATCTGACGAATACCAAATGTCCGGTATGTGGAAAACGTATGTTGTCTGTTAATGGAAAAAACAGTAAAATGCTGGTCTGTCAGGACAGAGAATGTGGACATAGAGAGACAATTTCCAGATTAACAAACGCCAGATGCCCAAATTGTCACAGAAAGATGGAAATGTATGTAAAAGGGAAGGAAGACACGTTTATCTGTGCTACCTGTGGGTATAAGGAAAAACTGTCCAGCTTTAAACAGCGCAGAGAAAAAGAAGGCGCAGGAGTCAGTAAAAAAGATGTACAGAAATACTTAAATAAACAGAAAAAAGAGGCGCAGGAGCCAATAAATAATGCGTTTGCTGATGCATTTGCAAAATTAAATTTAAAGTAAAGCAAGAAAAGGGATTGTTAAATTTTGAGATGGCAATCTCTTTTTTCATGTTTGCAAATAAAAAGTTTATAAAGATTTTTCTTGTCATGATGTATTTTATATGCTAATATGATACCACGCTAAAGCGAGACGGAAAGGGGAATGAAATATGTCAGGATTTAATATGAAAGTTACACCGGAAATTGAAAAACTTACAAACCTTTGTAAAGAAAACAGTACTATAGATACAGATTTATATCAAAAATATGATGTAAAAAGAGGATTAAGAGACTTAAATGGAAAAGGTGTGCTAGCCGGACTTACTCAGATTTCTAATATTGTGCAGAAAAAAGTAATAGATGGCAAAGAGGTTCCCTGTGATGGTGAATTATATTATAGAGGAATTAACATTGTAGATTTGACAAATGGATTTTTAAAAGAACAGAGATTTGGTTTTGAAGAAGCGGCCTATCTATTGCTTTTTGGAAAATTGCCAAATAAAGAACAATGGAAGAAATTCAGTGAAATTCTGGCAAATCAGAGAGAACTTCCTACTAATTTTGTCAGAGATGTTATTATGAAAGCTCCCAGCCAAGATATGATGAATACACTTTCCAGAAGCGTATTGACTTTATATTCTTATGATGAAAATCCAGAAGACATATCTTTACCAAATGTATTACGCCAATGTATCAATTTAATCAGTGTTTTCCCAATGTTGTCTGTTTATGGATATCAGGCACATGAACATTATAACAGGGATGGAAGTCTTTATATACATAATCCAAGAAAAGATTTGTCCACAGCAGAAAATATTCTTTTAATGCTGCGTGCAGATAAACAGTATACACCTTTGGAAGCTCAGATTTTAGATCTGGCTTTGGTACTTCACATGGAACATGGAGGTGGTAACAATTCTACTTTTACCACACATGTAGTATCTTCGTCCGGAACAGATACGTATTCAACGATAGCAGCAGCGCTAGGTTCTTTAAAGGGACCAAAACATGGCGGTGCCAATATTAAAGTAGTAAGTATGTTTAAGGATATGAAAGAAAATTTAAAAGACTGGACAGATGAGGAAGAAATAGAGAGTTATCTGATAAAACTTTTGCATAAAGAAGCTTTTGATAAGAGAGGTTTAATTTATGGAATGGGGCATGCTGTATATTCTATTTCTGATCCAAGAGCCCAGATTTTCAAACGTTTTGTAGAAAAGTTGGCAGAGGAAAAGGGAAGAAGTGAAGATTATGACCTTTATGCAAGAGTAGAGCGTCTGGCACCGCAGGTAATTGCAAGGGAGAGAAAAATTTATAAAGGAGTAAGTGCGAATGTAGATTTTTACAGTGGATTTGTGTATAGTATGTTAGGACTGCCTATTGAGCTTTATACACCAATGTTTGCAATTGCCCGTATTGTAGGATGGAGTGCTCATAGAATGGAGGAACTGATTAATACAGATAAAATTATTCGTCCGGCATATAAAAATATATTGGAAACGCAAAAATATTCTCCTTTGGGCGAACGGGTTTGACAAACTATATGTTCACCTGTTACTATTGAAGAAATAGGAAGAAGGGACAAAGAAGATGTTTAGAAAATTTTTTCCGGATGTATATATGGAGTCTACATATAAAATTGATTTTCAAAAACTTTACGAAAAGGGATACAGGGGGATTATTTTTGATATTGATAATACATTAGTACCCCATGGTGAGCCGGCTGATAAAAGAGCCATTGCATTATTTGAAAAATTAAAGAAAATTGGTTTTAAGTGTTGTCTTTTATCGAATAATCAGTATGAAAGAGTCAGTTCATTTAATGAAAAAGTACAGGTACAGTTCATTGAGAATGCTCACAAGCCTTCCAGAAAGAATTATCAAAAGGCAATGGAACTTATGGAAACATCTATAAAAGACACAGTTTTTGTAGGCGATCAGCTTTTCACAGATGTTTATGGTGCGAAGAGAACCGGAATTTATAATATTTTAGTAAAGCCAATTCATCCAAAGGAAGAAATTCAGATTGTTT
>ENA-OQCW01001172-OQCW01001172.1-human-gut-metagenome-genome-assembly--contig:-NODE-1172-length-11304-cov-3.000626_pt1 | contig 11304 bp, 10 predicted proteins | sample MGYA00242767_ERZ504593 | MGnify/ENA primary metagenome ERZ504593 (study PRJEB26092, sample SAMD00036307) | human gut metagenome | host: Homo sapiens | study: EMG produced TPA metagenomics assembly of... | reverse complement strand
GGCTGACACACCGTCTGTGCCCGAACGCATCGGTGGCGGCCACGTCCATCGTCATCGTGATGTTCCTGCTCGGCTCGAACGCCAGTTATCTGCATTTCCGCCTGAATTTCTACTCCGTGCCCTTCGCCGCATCCCTGATGTTCACGACGCTCGGCCTGTGGCTGTGGCTCAAAGCGACACCCGAACGGCATCCCGGGCGCGGGAGCACGTCCATGTGGGCAGCTGGTCGGTCGCGGGCGCCAACCACTATCGCTGCGCTATCTCGCCGCCGGCGCGGCATGCATCGCGGCGAATTTCGGATGCCGGCCCACGTTCGCGCTGTCCGCGCTGCTGTGCTTCCCGATCTTCTGGCCGCAGATCACCTCGCTGCTGCAGGGGTTGAGAAGCCGCTCCCTGCCCCCGGCGAAGGGCCCTGCGAGCGCCGGCCGCCGTCATCATCCCCGCCCTGATCGTGGTGCTGCCGCTGATGGCCTACAACATCGCCCGGTTCGGGTCGCCGATGGATTTCGGCAATGACTACCAGATGACCGTCACCGACATGACCAGGTTCGTGCAGCCGACGGCCAATTTCCTGCCGTCGGTGGGCGCCTACCTGTTCCTGCCGTTGCGGTTCACGTCGGAGTTCCCCTTCATTGGCGTGACGCCCATAGCGTTCCGCGAATGGGGCTATTACGAGCCGATGGCCGGCGGCCTGTTCACGACATGCCCGCTGCTGCTGCTCGCGCTGGCGGCCCCGTTCCTGCGACGCAGGATGCACAGGTCGGGTTACTGGGGGCTCGCCACGTGCTCCCTGGCCCTGGCGGTGCTGCTGGCGGTGTTCGACAGCCACACCGCGGGCCTGGGATGGCGCTACATCTGCGATTTCGGGTGGATGATGGCGATCGCCGCGCTGGCGCCGATGCTGTATCTCATGCATCCCGGTGGCGACGCGATCGCGGCTGGTGCGCCCGATCCGTCGGAACGCAACGAGCCTCGGCGAGACGTCACGAAGCGTCACCCGATGGTGCTCGCATGCGTCCGCGGACTGGTTGTGGCGGTGCTGATGGCATCCATCATCCTGGCTGTGCTGGCCTGCTTCATCCCGGGCCGCGACGACTCGCTGATCAACAACAATCCAGTCCTCTACGACACGGTCGTCGCCTGGTTCAGGCTGTAGACGCCCGCGGGCGTGTCGCGGACGGCACCGGACCGCGACACGTATAAGCCGCCCGCCATAATCGACATTCATGCGATTCAGGAAATCGCCAGACAACACATAGCGTTTCCTCTGCGTATTATTACCGTGCTACCGCTCGCAACGGCTGCTGTTCGACGACAACGGGCTCATGTGGTTCTCCGCGTCGACCAAGCATTTCGTCGGCATGAACCGGTTCGGAAAGCTGGAGAAGATCATCGACCTGGGTGACCGGTTCATCCTCCACCACGACTACGCGCTCGACGATGACGGCAACATCGTCTCCCTCGCCACCGACCTGACACGATCCGACCATGCCGTGCAGGACCAGGCCATCAAGGTCAACACGAGCACCGGCAAGGTGACGAAGCTCGTCGACTTCGGCGAGATGTTCCCCGATTACAAGGCCTCCACCGACCACTCCGGCATCGATGAATCCGATCCGACCGCATCCGGGCGCTGGGACTGGATCCACTTCAACACCATCCAGCTGCTGCCCGACGGCCAGTACTACATCAACATGTTCGACAACGACTTCGGCTACGCGATGACCCGGCCCGACTACGACTGGACCACCATCGCCGACATCAGCACGGCCAAGTCCTCCGAGGACAAGGACTCCCGCTCGCAGTACCGCAGGTACCAGTACGATTTCAAGGGCTTCTATTTCGCCTGACGCGAAGACGATCGCCCGCAGGCCATGACGAGAAGGCCCGACGACCGCGTACCGGCGGCCGCCGGGCCTTTTCGCGATGCGGGCCGATGCGAATGCGCCGATGCCGCTACTATAGGAGTCATGGGACTTTTTGACTCGCTCTTCGGCAAGGACGAAGCCTTGCCATCGCAGGTGACCTTCACGCTGGACCAAGCCGGACACACCTATGAGGACGGTTCCGTCGGGCTTCTTCCCACATCGCTGACGATCACACCCGACGACAGGCGCGTGGCGGTCATCGGGCTGAACGGCGCCGGCAAGACCACACTGCTCAAGCTGCTCGACGGAGCATTTGCCGCCACGAGCGGATCCGTCTCCATCACCGCGGGCGAGACCGCGCTCAGCCCCGCCGTCAAGCGTGATCTCAAACGCATCGAGGACATCGTCGGGCGTGTCCGCCGCGAGGAGATCCCCGACAGTTACTACCGTGCGGCGACCATCCGCGAGGCGATCGAACAGCCGTTGAAAAAGCACAGGTGCCCGAATCAGAGCGGCTGGCCATCGTCGGCAACCTGTTCGCGCATTTCGGGCTCAGCACCGTGGCTCGGCAGTCGGCCAGCTCACTCAACAGCGAGCAGCGGCACCTGCTAGCCATCGCCAGCGCGTTGAGCTTCTCCCCCGCGGCGATCGTGGCGGACGAGCCCACCAAGGGCCTGGACGAGATCGGCTCGTCCCACGTGGCGAAGGCGCTGTTCGGCTACAACAAGCAGGTCATTTTCGCCACGCATGACGTGGACATGATCGCACGGCCGCAGTACGCGATCGACCGGGCGCTGGTGGTCGACGACCACGCGGTGGTATTCGACGGGGAACCTGCCGCCGCGGCCGCGTTCTATGAGGACCTGATTCGGTCCAAAGTGGCACGATAGCGGAAAGCACGCTCTCAAAACTCGCAGATACGTTTTCCGCTTTTACGCGAAAACGGCGGAAAATGGCCAAAACGCAGAAAACGCAGAATCTGTATCTGCGAGTTTCGAGAGCGTCCTTCGACAATCACCCCAGCAATTCGGCCACCGAGTCCAGCACGACGCGCACGTTATGCGCGAATTCGTCCGGTTCGGGCAGCAGCGATATGGCCAGATAGCCGTTCGAGGCCATGTCGAAGAAATAGCCGGGCTGGCCGGAGACGCCATGCGCGTCAATCATGTGCAGCACCAGCTCGTTCTCATCGATGACGCCCGGCACGCGCAGCAGCACGTTCCAGCCGCCCTCGGCCCGCAGCACGGAGACGACGCCGAGCGGGTCGGACTCCAGCATGCGGTGCAGTGCCCTGAGATTGCCCTGCACCCGGCCGCGCACGAGGTCGGTCTGGACCTTCGCCGCCTCCAACAGGTCCGGGATGCGGGAGGCGATGATGTCGCTCATCGGCAGGTAGTCGTCGGCGATGACATCCAGCCGACGCATGGCCTCGCGAACGTCCGTCTCAGGGCCCGACACCTGAATCCAGCCGACCTTGGCATGGGGCGCGGCGAGCATCTTCGAGAACCCATCCAACGCGAACGTCAGCGCCCCCGCCTCGCCGGCGAGCCGTGCATTGCCGGGGAACGGCTCCAGTGCGTAATCGTAGAACACCTCGTCGGCGATGATGGCGACACCGCGCTCGCGGCACAGGCCGACGAGCTGCTCGCGCTCCCCCGCCTTGACGTAGGACCCGGTCGGATTGTTGGGGTTGATGAGCACCAAAGCGCGTATACGCGCCCCCTGCGGCCCGTCCAGCAGCGCGCGCAACTCGGCGACGTCGATGTACCATGACCCGTCGAAACGCAGCTGGTATTCGATAGTGTCGACGCATTCCAGGCGGGCGATGGATTCGATCAGCGGATACCCCGGCTTGGGGGCCGAGCACCGCATCGCCCGCGTCACACAGCAGCTTCATGAGCCACGAGTACGCCTGTGACGTGGAACTCAGCAGATAGAGGCGATTCGGATCCGCCGCCGGCGCGGTGCCGGCACCTTCGGCGCCCGGTGAAGCTCGGTCAGGAAGGAGGCCAGCGCCTCCCGTGCGGGCCGCGGGCCTCTCGGGTCGGCGGTGGTACGTGCCCGGCACCAGTGCCGGTGCAAGTCCGTGACGTGTGGGATTGGAATCGTTGAGCTTGCCCAGGGGCATGCCTTCGCACCGGCAATGTGTCTCGGCTGCGGCTATGGGATTGGGCTCGCTCAGATCTACTCGGGAAGAAAAATCGCACGCCACTACCCTACCGCGACCATGCGTCCTGCATTGCCGGGACGATGGTCGGCCAAGGTGTGGCGTGCGAATGTATGTGCCTGTGCCCTCTGCGCTACTTGGTGCTGGCGTAGTAGGCGGCACCGATGATGCCGGCCTCGTTGCGCAGCTTCGCGGGGACGATCGGCGTATCGATGTCGATGAACGGCACGAAGTTGTCGCTCTTGCGGCTCACGCCACCACCGATGACGATCAGCGAGGGGCTGAAGTACTTTTCGATCAGGCTGTAGTACTTGGTCAGACGCTTGGCCCACTTCTTGTAGCTGAGCTCCTTGCGCTCGCGCACCGCGGAGGATGCGTAGCGCTCGGCGTCGCCCTTGCCGCCCTCCAACTCGATGTGGCCGAGCTCGGTGTTCGGGATGAGCACGCCGTCATAGATCAGCGCCGTGCCGATGCCGGTACCGAGCGTGGTCACGACGACCAGACCCTCCTGACCCTTGGCCGCGCCGAACTGCTGTTCCGCCAAGCCGGCGGCATCGGCGTCATTGACGACCGTGACCGGACGGCCGCACTCCTCGGACAGCGCCTCGGTGATGTCGACGCCTACCCACGACTGGTCGAGGTTGGCGATCCAATTCAGCTTCTGGCCGGGCTTGACCGGAGCGGGGAAAGAGATGCCGACCGGAGCCGTCTCCGGAATCTCGAAATGTTCGAGCTGCTTGCGCAGCACCGATCCGATCGCCTGCGGGGTGGACTCGGACGGGGTGAGGATCTTCAGCCTGGGCTCGGCGAACTCCCCCTTGTTCAGGTCGACCGGAGCGGCCTTGATACCGGATCCGCCGATATCCACGCCAAACGCTTGAGCGGTATCAATCATCATGACCTCCTGTTGGATGGTGTGCGACACGCACGTCATAGTGGCTGTACGCGAAATTGTATAACGAAATCGTGTCGAAATGGGCAATTGCGCCGGTATACAGCGCGAAAACCGGCACAACGTAGTGGATGGGGCCACCTACGCGCATGGATGCCTCATGTTCGCTATGTGGGCAACGTTACGTCAATCATCCACACCCCGGCGTATACATGGTCAAGCAAGTTTCAGGGAAGGTGCAATTCCTTACTGGCGGTGACCTGCGGAGCCGGGATTCATAACGGCGGCCGCGGCAGCCCGCGACCCGCGCAAGCGGCTGATCCGGTGGAAATCCGGAGCCAACGGTCAAAGTCCGGATGGAAGAAACGGAGCTCACCATGAGTGTATCTTCGCAACCCAATTCAGCAGATTCGTCGAACGCGGCCAAGCCGACGCGCCCGGATTTGGCGCATTCGACCGGCGTCGCCGATTCCGGCCGCTGGTCGACCCGCCGCATCGCCATGTACGCGCTGTTCGTGGCGCTGGCGATGGCGACCAGCTTCATCTCGTTCCCGATCCTGCCGAACCCGGCGTTCTCGTTCCTCAAATACGACCCGTCCGGCATCGTGTGCCTGATCGCCGGCTTCGCGTACGGCCCGGCCGCAGCCGCGATCGTCAGTGTGCTCGGCTTCGTACCGCACGTGTTCATGGACCCGTGGGGCACGCTGATGGCCGTGCTGGTGGCCTTGGCGCTGTCGGTGCCGGCGGCGCTCATCTATCGCCACGCGCACACGCGCAAGGGCGCTGTCATCGGTTTGGTCGTCGGTGCCCTGCTGGCCTTGGTCGCGGCCATCGCCGGCAATCTGGTCATCACGCCGATCTACACCGGCTGGCCGGTCTCCGAGGTGGCGGCCATCATCGTTCCCGCACTGCTGCCGTTCAACCTGATCAAGTTCGTGATTCACGGCGTGGTCACGTTCCTGGTGTACAAGCCGATTTCGAACCTGCTGAATCGCTGACATGACGCGGCGCGAAGTCGCCGCCTAGGGCAGCCCGCCAAAAGGGTCATCGCACGAGGCTTATTTCCGACAGTCCGGGTGATGACCTCTCTGGCGGGCTGCATCCGTCAGCGGTGACAATGGCCTCTATGATATGGATTGACCACGATGTTTTGTGAATGGATGATATGAACAGCATGGTTCCCGCCGCACGACTTGAGCATGTGCGATTCAGCTATGACAACGGCGTCACATGGGTGCTTGACGGCATCGACCTGACCATCCGCAGCGGGGAGCGGCTGTGTCTGGTGGGCCCCAACGGCTCCGGCAAATCCACTCTGGCGCGTCTGATCGCCGGTCTCGCAGCCCCGGACGGCGGCGATATGACGCTGCTGGGCCATCATGTCTTCGACGGCGAGACCGCTTCAGCGAATCCGAGCGAATACCGCGATGCCCGGCATGGCATCGGCACGGTGTTCCAGAATCCGGAGGATCAGATCGTCACCACCATCGTCGAGGATGATGTGGCATTCGGCCCGGAAAACCTCGGCGTGGCTCGGGACGACATCGGCGGGCGCATCGACGAATCCCTGCAATCGGTGGATATGGCGGGGTTCCGCCACGCGGATCCGACGCGCATGAGCGGCGGCCAGCAGCAGCGTATCGCCATCGCCGGAATGCTGGCGATGAACCCGCGCATGCTGGTGCTCGACGAACCGACCGCGATGCTGGATCCCGACGCGCGGATCGAGGTGATGCGCATCCTCGACATGCTGCAACGGCGTGGCACGACGATCGTGCTGGTCACGCATCATCATGACGAGACCATGCACGCCGACCGCGTACTTCGCATAGACGGCGGGCTGCTCACGCAGGTCGAAGCCGACAGGGACGCGATTGCGGCGAAGCAAGTGATTGCGCGGAGCCACGCTGACGCGACTGACGCTGCGGGCTCCACGGAGTCGGCAGCTGAGGAGCCCGGAGGTTCCACCGCGGCCGCGTCGCCCGCGCAACCAGCGAAATCCGGACAACCCGTAAAACCGGCGTCTACCAAGTCGGACGTATCACCCATTCCACCTACAGGCTCAGCATCCGACGCCATCGCAGTATCCGGCCTGTCATATCGTTATGACGATGGCGACGCCCCGGTTTTCGAGAATCTTTCTCTGCGCGTCGCCGAAGGCGAAATCGTGGCGCTGATGGGTGCCAACGGTGCCGGCAAGACCACGCTCGCACGTCTGCTGTGCGCCTTGGACCGCCCGTCCGCCGGATCGATCACCGTGGCCGGATTGCCGGTCGCGTCGTCGAAACACGGGAAACGGCCTCGCGCACTCACCCGAAAAGAACGCGCGGCCCTGCGGCGCAACGTCGGCTATGTCATGCAGCATCCGGAGCGTCAGCTGTTCGCTGACACCGTCGCCGAGGATGTGGCGTACGGCCCACGCAACCAGCATCTGAGCGAGTTGGAGGTGGCCACCCGCGTAGAGGAGGCGCTGCGGATGCTGCATATCGAGCATCTCGCCGACCGTTCTCCGTTCAACCTGTCGGGCGGGCAGCAGCGGCTCGTCGCCATCGCGGGCGTCATCGCATGCCGCCCTCGTGTGCTCATCATGGACGAGCCGACCGCCAGTCTGGACGAATCGGCGGTCTCCCGCATCCACGCGCTGCTGGGTTCCCTGAAAAGTCAGGGCGTGGCGGTGCTCATCATCACGCATTCCATCGACGAGGCCGAGCACTGCGCGGACCGCATCATCACCATAGGATCGCATAATGGCGACGGCGAAGGCGATGGTTGCGGCACCGGAGACGACGAAGACACCAGCGTCGGCGACGCCACCGAGTCTTCCACGAACGCCGGCAAAGCCGGCATCGAGTCCATTGAAGACGGATCCAGGAACCGTCCGTCATTCGTAGCGTCCCTGGATCCGCGCGCGAAGATGGTGACGTTCCTGACGTTGATGTTCACCGCATTCGTCATCACCAGGCCGGCGCAGCTGGCGATGGGCGCCGTCCTGACCGCATGCGTCGTGGCGGCCGCCCGGCTGCATCCGCTGCGTTTGCTGTCTTCCGTGCGCGTGTTCCTGATCGTATTCGCGGTGATGGGCCTGGTGAACATGTTCTTCGCCCGCTCCGGCGAGACGCTTGCGCATATCGGCCCGCTGCCGATCACCACCGGCGGGCTCATGGTCGCGGTGCTGTATTCGTGCCGTCTCGCGCTGGTGATCATCCTGGGTGCCGTGTTCCTTGCGACGACGACCCCCACCGCGATGACGGATGCGTTCGGCTCCCTGCTGTTGCCGTTCAGAAAGCTCGGCTGGCACACGCAGGAAATGGCTCTGGTGATGAGTCTTGCGCTGCGGTTCCTGCCGACGCTCAGCGACGAGACCAAGGCGATCATCGACGCGCAATCGGCCCGCGGCGGCACGATCGAGACCGGTTCGCCGGCCACTCGTGTCAAAGCGCTGTTCGCCATCATCGTGCCGATCCTTGTGGCGGCGCTGCGTCACGCGGATAATCTCAGTCTGGCGCTTGACGCGCGCTGCTACGAGGAAGGCATCCACCGCACCCATTGGAGAGTGATGCGCGCGCGCCGACGCGATCTAATGGTCGCAGCCGCGTGCGTCGCCTACGTCGTCGCGCTGCTGGCGGTGGGATGGCTCTGACCTGAACCATCCCCGGAGCGGGAGTCAGCGCTCGGCAGCCGTTCTCGACGCACGGATACGGAACGCGCAGGCAAGCGAGCAGATCGCGATCAGGCAGATCACCGTCATCGTCGCGAACATCCACGTGCCGCCCACGGCCGTGGCGTGACGGAACGCGGCACTCCCCTTTTCGGCCGAGCCGGCGCCGCCTGAGCCACGCCGAGAATCATCGAGAACAGTGCGGTGCCGACGGCACCGCCGAACTGCAATGCGGTATTGAACACGGCATTGCCATCCGGCATGAACGCGTGGTCGATGCCGCTCAGCGCACTGGTCATGATGTTGGAGAATCCCAGCGCATAGCACAGCCCGAAAATGAAGTAGAGCCGGCGAGCAGCGCAGGCGTCAACCGCATGGAAAATGCCAGCAGCAGGATCGGTCCGAACGTGGCCACCGAAATCACCGAAAGAATCGGCTTCGTCGGGCCGAATTTGTCGTACAGCATGCCTCCGACGGGCGCGAAGAACGCACCGACCAGAGCGCCCGGCAGCACGAGGACGCCGGCGTGGAACGCGCTGGTGCCAAGCGACATCTGGGCCAGATTGGTGATGACGTATCCGAATCCGATGCCGACGATCGGCAGAATCAGGTACGCGAGTAGATGAAGCTGGACGACACGGTCTCGTAGCCACCCCAGACGAATCAGCGGCGAGAACGAGCGGCCGGATGACCAGCCGAAGAACACCAGGGAGCCCACACCGACGACCAGGCTCACGACGGTGATGATGACGGGACGTGTCGCCGAAGAGCCGTTGACCGCAGCGCTGACCGCGACGCCCATCTGGTTGAGCGCCAAGATCATGCCGCTCAGGGCGAGCACTATCGCCACGAACTGCACTGGGTTGAGCCGCGCGTCCTCGGTGGGGCGTTTCTGCTCGATGCAGTGCAGTCCGAGCGGCAGGGAGACCAACAGCACGATCGGAATGGCGATGACGAAGATGGCACGCCACGGCAAAACACTCGACACTGCGCCGCCGACGGTGGGGCCGATGGCCGGGGCGACCGTGATCACCAGCGAACCTACGCCCATGAGGCGGCCGACCTTGCTGCGGGGCGACTGTTCGAGGATGATGTTCATCATCAGCGGCGTCGCCACGCCCGAGCCGATGCCTTGGATCACGCGGGCGAGCAGGATGACCGGGAAGGTGTGGCCGACGATCATGATCGCCGAACCGGTCACGGCGAGGACCACAGCCGCGATGAACAGGGACTTCAGCCGGAAACGGCGGTTCAGGAACGACGACAGTGGCATCGTGGCCGCGACCACCAGCAGATACACGGTGGTGATCCATTGCACGGTGGCGGTGTTCACGCCGAATTCGGTCATGAGTTCCGGGAACAGCACGGTCATCACCGTTTCGGTGAGGATGCCGATGAATGCCAGCGAGCCCACGGCAACGATGGCGCGATCAGACGCTTGGGGATGCGCTCCTGCGAGGTTGAGGTCATGTGATGAAATCCATTCAGACCGACGCCAGTTGTTTGCCGGACTGCCCTTACGATACCCACACTGCGTCAGGCCACATTACAGTGTAACGGATTGCCGGACGAGGGCGGAGTGGCGGTTGCGATGAACCACTCCCAGCCTCGCTACCGCTCGGCAACCCCGCCGGGCGGGGCGATTTATCCGTTCTGCTCTTTGGACTCGGTATAGCCGTCCGGCGCGGTTTCACTGTGCAGGATGGAGCGGACTTTGTCCAAGCGCTGGCTGACCTCGTGCTCGTATCCGCGGTCGTTGGGATGATAGTACTCGCGGCCGCGCAGCTCCTCGGGCAGGTATTCCTGCGGCGCGACGGCACCCGGCCAGTCGTGCGCGTACCGATAGCCGTCATGGTTGCCCCAGCTTTTCATCAACGCGGTCGGCGCGTTGCGCAGGTATAGCGGCACCTGGCCGATGAGCCCGGCGTCCACGTCGGCGAGCGCCTGGTTGATGGCGTTGTAGCTGGCGTTCGATTTGGGTGCGGTGGCGACGGCGATGGTCGCCTCGGCGAGGATGATGCGCGCTTCGGGCATGCCGATCATCGCGACGGCCTGTGCGGCGGCGACGGTGACCTGCAGTATCTGCGGCGCGGCCATGCCGACCTCCTCGCTGGCGGCGATCATGATGCGACGGGCGATGAACCGCGGATCCTCGCCCGCTCGCAGCATGCGTGCGAGGTAGTGTATCGCGGCATCCGGGTCGGAGCCGCGCATCGATTTGATGAATGCGGAGATGACGTCGTAATGGTCGTCGCCGTCCTTGTCGTAGCGCACGGTGGCGGCGTCCATGACCTGCGAGACCACATCCGGCGTGATGGTCGGGCGCCGCGCGCCTTTTTTGCGGGCCTTGTCTCCGGTGACGGCACCTGCAGCGGCTTCGAGGATCGTCAGCGTCTTGCGGGCGTCACCGCCGGCCATGCGGATGATCTCGTTGACCGCCGCATCGTCGATTTTGACTTCGCCGTTCAATCCGCGCTTGTCTTCCACCGCGCGTGCGATGAGCGTGGCGAGATCGGACGGTTCCAACGATTCGAGTTTGACGACGACGGAACGTGACAGCAATGGTTTGATGACGGAGAAGCTCGGATTCTCGGTGGTCGCGCCGATGAAGGTGACGTCACGGTTCTCGACGGCGGGCAGCAGCGCGTCCTGCTGCGATTTGGAGAAACGATGCACCTCGTCGATGAACAGGACTGTCTCCGTGCCGTCGCCGACGAGT
>ENA-OQCW01001171-OQCW01001171.1-human-gut-metagenome-genome-assembly--contig:-NODE-1171-length-11326-cov-2.615680_pt1 | contig 11326 bp, 11 predicted proteins | sample MGYA00242767_ERZ504593 | MGnify/ENA primary metagenome ERZ504593 (study PRJEB26092, sample SAMD00036307) | human gut metagenome | host: Homo sapiens | study: EMG produced TPA metagenomics assembly of... | reverse complement strand
CGCTAATGGATTCGTGAGTAAAAAAGAAGGCATGAACAATATCATTGCGGCTATTGAAGCTGCAAAAAATTGGCTACTGCTATTTCCCCTTCTCTCTCAACCGGTTTGTTGGAAGTTTAACGTCCGACCAGCAAAAACTCGACTCCTTATCGAAACAAGAAATTAGTGTCATGCGATATATTCTTGATGGCAAGGATAATAATGACATTGCTGAAAAAATGTTCATCAGCAACAAAACTGTCAGCACTTATAAAAGTCGCCTGATGGAAAAATTAGAATGTAAATCACTGATGGATCTTTACACATTCGCACAACGTAACAAAATCGGCTAACCACATGAAGTTTTTACCCTATATTTTTCTTCTCTGTTGTGGTCTTTGGTCGACCATAAGTTTCGCAGACGAAGATTACATCGAATATCGTGGCATTAGTAGTAACAACCGTGTCACGCTTGATCCACTACGTCTGAGCAACAAGGAATTACGTTGGTTAGCGAGCAAAAAAAATCTTGTGATTGCAGTACACAAGTCCCAAACGGCTACTTTGTTGCATACCGATTCGCAGCAACGGGTTCGTGGTATTAATGCTGATTATTTAAATCTGTTAAAAAGAGCATTAAATATCAAATTAACACTACGGGAATACGCAGATCATCAAAAAGCAATGGACGCGCTGGAAGAAGGTGAAGTCGATATAGTGTTATCACATTTAGTTGCTTCGCCGCCTCTTAATGATGACATTGCTGCAACCAAACCGCTGATAATTACCTTTCCGGCGCTGGTCACCACCCTTCACGATTCAATGAGACCGCTTACCTCATCAAAACCAGTAAATATTGCTCGGGTAGCAAATTACCCTCCAGACGAGGTAATTCATCAATCATTTCCAAAAGCAACAATTATCTCTTTTACAAATTTATATCAGGCATTAGCATCCGTCTCAGCCGGACAGAATGATTACTTTATTGGTAGTAACATTATTACCAGCAGTATGATTTCCCGCTATTTCACTCACTCCTTAAATGTAGTGAAATATTATAACTCGCCGCGTCAATATAACTTTTTCTTAACCAGAAAAGATTCAGTCGTTCTTAATGAAGTACTCAATCGATTTGTTGATGCTTTAACAAATGAAGTTCGCTATGAAGTATCACAAAATTGGCTTGATACAGGAAACCTGGCCTTTCTGAACAAACCATTAGAACTCACTGAACATGAAAAACAGTGGATTAAGCAGCATCCCGATTTAAAGGTGCTGGAAAATCCTTACTCGCCACCCTATTCTATGACAGATGAAATCTGGCTCAGTTCGGGGCGTGATGGGTGACATTCTTAATATTATTACCTTGCAAACAGGTTTAAATTTTTCTCCGATCACCGTTTCACACAATATTCATGCGGGGACACAGCTTAACCCCGGTGGATGGGATATATTGCCCGCCGCTATTTATAGTGAAGATCGAGAAAATAATGTTTCATTTGCTGAAGCCTTCATAACAACGCCTTACGTTTTTGTCATGCAAAAAGCGCCTGACAGTGAACAAACATTAAAAAAAGGAATGAAAGTTGCCATTCCATATTATTATGAGCTTCATTCGCAATTAAAAGAGATGTATCCGGAGGTAGAGTGGATAAAAGTCGATAACGCTAGTGCTGCATTTCACAAGGTTAAAGAAGGTGAACTTGATGCTCTGGTCGCGACACAGCTAAATTCGCGTTACATGATCGACCATTACTATCCTAATGAACTTTATCATTTTCTTATTCCCGGCGTTCAGAATGCATCGCTTTCGTTCGCTTTTCCTCGCGGAGAACCGGAACTTAAGGATATTATTAATAAAGCACTGAATGCAATTCCCCCAAGCGAAGTTCTGCGCCTGACGGAAAAATGGATTAAAATGCCCAATGTGACCATTGACACATGGGACCTCTATAGCGAGCAATTTTATATTGTCACGACATTATCCGTTTTATTAGTTGGCAGTAGCCTTTTATGGGGATTCTACCTGTTACGCTCAGTTCGTCGTCGTAAAAGTCATTCAGGGTGATTTAGAAAACCAAATATCATTCCGAAAAGCACTCTCGGATTCCTTACCGAATCCAACTTATGTTGTAAACTGGCAAGGTAATGTCATTAGTCATAATAGTGCTTTTGAACATTATTTCACTGCGGATTACTACAAAAATGCAATGTTACCATTAGAAAACAGTGACTCACCCTTTAAAGATGTTTTTTCTAATGCGCATGAAGTCACAGCAGAAACGAAAGAAAATCGAACAATATACACACAGGTATTTGAAATTGATAATGGCATCGAGAAAAGATGCATTAATCACTGGCATACATTATGCAATCTGCCAGCCAGCGATCATGCTGTTTATATTTGTGGTTGGCAAGATATTACCGAGACGCGTGATTTAATTCATGCACTCGAAGTAGAGAGAAATAAAGCGATCAATGCAACTGTCGCAAAAAGCCAGTTTCTGGCAACAATGAGTCACGAAATAAGAACACCAATAAGCTCCATTATGGGCTTCCTCGAACTTCTGTCGGGTTCTGGTCTTAGCAAGGAGCAACGGGTGGAGGCGATTTCACTTGCCTACGCCACCGGACAATCACTCCTCGGCTTAATTGGTGAAATCCTTGATGTCGACAAAATTGAGTCGGGTAACTATCAACTTCAACCACAATGGGTCGACATCCCTACTTTAGTCCAGAACACTTGTCACTCTTTCGGTGCGATTGCTGCAAGCAAATCCATCGCATTAAGTTGCAGCAGTACGTTTCCGGAACATTACCAGGTTAAGATCGACCCTCAGGCGTTTAAGCAGGTCTTATCTAATTTACTGAGCAATGCTCTTAAATTTACTACCGAGGGGGCAGTAAAAATTACGACCTCCCTGGGTGACATTGATGACAACCACGCTGTTATCAAAATGACGATTATGGATTCAGGAAGTGGATTATCGCAGGAAGAACAACAACAACTGTTTAAACGCTATAGCCAAACAAGTGCAGGTCGTCAGCAAACAGGTTCTGGTTTAGGCTTAATGATCTGCAAAGAATTAATTAAAAACATGCAGGGCGATTTGTCATTAGAAAGTCATCCAGGCATAGGAACGACATTTACGATCACAATCCCGGTAGAAATTACCCAACAAGTGGCGACTGTCGAGGCAAAAGCAGAACAACCCATGACACTCCCTGAAAAGTTGAGCATATTAATCGCGGATGATCATCCGACCAACAGGCTATTACTCAAACGCCAGCTAAACCTATTAGGATATGATGTTGATGAAGCCACTGATGGTGTGCAAGCGCTACACAAAGTCAGTATGCAACATTATGATTTGCTTATTACTGACGTTAATATGCCGAATATGGATGGTTTTGAGTTGACTCGCAAACTCCGTGAGCAAAATTCGTCCTTACCCATCTGGGGGCTTACAGCCAACGCACAGGCTAACGAACGTGAAAAAGGGTTAAATTGCGGCATGAACTTATGTTTGTTCAAACCGTTGACTCTGGATGTACTGAAAACACATTTAAGTCAGTTACACCAGGTTGCGCCTATTGCACCTCAGTATCGCCACCTTGATATCGAGGCCCTGAAAAATAATACGGCGAACGATCTACAACTGATGCAGGAGATTCTCATGACTTTCCAGCATGAAACGCATAAAGATCTACCCGCTGCGTTTCATGCACTAGAAGCTGGCGATAACAGAACTTTCCATCAGTGTATTCATCGCATCCACGGTGCGGCTAACATCCTGAATTTGCAAAAGTTGATTAATCTTAGCCACCAGTTAGAAATAACGCCCGTTTCAGATGACAGCAAGCCTGAAATTCTTAAGTTGCTGAACTCTGTTAAAGAACACATTGCAGAGTTAGACCAGGAGATTGCGGTTTTCTGTCAACAAAATGACTAAATAGCGGCTCCCACAATGTTCAAATGTGGGAGCTATTTACCAGCATATCTAACATTTACGATGAGAATTCCTGGCGAATTTGTTCCCCATGCTGGTCGAGCGTTGCCGCTCCCGGCATAACATGCGGGTCCGCGCAGCCGCTGATTTTTATCGGATTACCCGGCATCATTATTCCCCCGGCTTCAATCAACATATTTCTCGCCTGAGTTTGTGGCAAATTAATGGCCTCAGCCACACTTAATAACGGCGCTACGGGTACACCAACTTCATTTATTCTGGCTAACCAAACTTCAGCTGCCTGTGTTTTTAACGTCCGCTCAATATATTGTTTAAGAATAGCCTGGTTTTGTACGCGTAAAATATTGCTGATAAATCGGGGATCATCAACCAGCTCCGTCAGATCCAGTGCCTGACATAACGCAGAAAAAAGCTTGTCATTACCACAACAAATCGTAATCGGCTTATCCTGAGTATCGAAAACATCAAAAGGTGCCATGTAGGGGTGACGATTTCCCAGACGTTGTGGTGACTTCCCAGTCGCGATATATGCCATCAGTCCGTGCTCCAGAAAAACTCAGAGTGGCATCAAACATCGCTATATCGACATGCGCCCCTCGTTGGCTCTTTTCGCGGCCATAAAGTGCACTCACTATTCCACTGAATAAATAGACACCGCCACATAAATCCGCAAGAGAGGTACCCACGCGCACTGGCGGAGCATCAGGGTATCCCGTTTCCATCATTATCCCGCTCATTGCCTGAATGATGGTATCGTAGGCAGGAGCATCTTTTAGCGGGCCGGTATGCCCAAAACCTGACGATGAAGCATATATGAGACGCGGATTGATTTCTTGTAGCGTTTCCCATGAAAACCCCAGTTTTTCCATTGTACCTGGACGAAAATTCTCAGCCAATACATCAGCTTGTTTAAGCATATTTATAAATATACTTTTATCGTGAGCATTCTTTAAATCAAGAACCACACTCTCTTTGCCATGATTAATAAAACTGTAATAGAGTGACTGCCCATCCACATAGGGACCAAATGTGCGGGTATCATCACCATGACCTGGCGGCTCAACTTTAATTACCCTTGCGCCCATATTACAAAGAAGTTGAGTTCCGAAAGGCCCATTAAGGACATGCGTCATATCGATAACTAATAAGCCTTCAAACGGCCCTTTGCATTCATTATTGGTCATTTGCTTATGCCTTGAAAAAAGCCGAAGGTGAAAAGACACTTCGGCATTTATGTAAAATCAATAACATGATTAATTATGAAACCAGTCGACTGACATAAATCCACAAGGGAGCCGTGACGACAAAACCCAGTACGCTCACAGCCAATGACGCTGTACCAGTGCGGGTGTAGACATTAAACCGACTGGCAATAATGATTCCGGAGAATGCCGGCGGTAATGCGCCTGCCAGTACCATCATCTGCAGATGTTCGCTGTTCAAATGACATGCCATACCCACGAGAAGCAGCGCCAGTGGCATCAGAATCAGCTTCAGGAAGGTGTTATAAGCAATTTCGGCACTGAACTCGAATTTATGTGCAGCCAGAGTCAACCCCGCAGCGAATACCGCTACCCCTGAGTTAGCCTTCGCAATCAGATTAAAGGTTGGGTCCCATGCTGCCGGAATTTTTACCCCAACCAACACCAGGATCGTTGCCAGAACAGGTGCCCATACTACTGGCTCCTTTGCCGCAGAAATTAATGCGCTCAGATTACTATTCTTCTTACCATCCGCTCCTGAGGAGGGATTCAGCAAATACAGACCAATAGGAATAGTAATTGCGTTAACGATAATAGAAATAATTGCTACCACTAAACCTGTTGATACGGAATCACCATAAATAGGGTCGAGAACTGCAAACCCCAGGAATCCGATGGTAGGTGAACCTGCAATTAATGCACATACTGCTGCTTCTGCATGGGTACGTTTAAAAAATTTGTAGCAACCAAACCAGGAGAAAAAGAAACATCCGACAATAACCACAAGTGATACAAGGGTCAGACGAGTGTCCGCAAAAATCATTTCCCTGTTTGCCCGGGTAATAGAAACAAATAGGGCCGCAGGAAGAGCGTAGTTTAATACCAGTTTATTAAATGCCCGGGCTTGATCTTCTGAAAAAGTTTCTCGTCTGCCGCTAAAATAACCCAACAGCATGATTACGATAATAGGCAATAAATCGCCAATAAAAAATGTTAGCATAATAGTATTTCCGATAAGGGTCCCCTCACCATCGATAATGAGTTGGCAAGAGGAGACGATGTCAGTATTTAATTACCAGCGACTTGTTTTGGGTTAAGTTTGGTAATATGGCCACTTTCAGTTCCTGCTGCTGGGTCGATGACCACATTAATAATGGTCGGTTTGCGCGACTGAATACCGGTAGTTAAAGCATGACGAAGTTCATCTGTCGTGGTGACGTTATAACCAACGCCACGAAACGCATCCATTAATTTGTCATACCTTGCATGGTGCAATAGATCTGTTGGTGATGGTGCACCAGCGCCACTGAGATCAACACCGTCTCCTCTGTAGATGCCGCCATTATTAAAAATAACGATCGTCACCGGCAGGTTATATCGACAAATCGTTTCAATCTCCATCCCACTGAAACCAAAAGCACTATCACCTTCAATGGCGACAACCGGAGAACCAGAGGTCACGCTAGCACCGATGGCATAGCCCATACCGATGCCCATGACACCCCAGGTGCCACAATCCAGACGACGACGTGGTATATACATATCAATAATATTTCGTGCATTATCCAGGGTATTTGCCCCTTCATTAACTAAATAAATATCCTGGTTCTCACGCAATACATCGCGCACAGCACTCAATGCATTAAAGTAATTTAATGGTTGGGTATCTGTACTTAACTTTTCATGCATTTTTTGCGCATTTTGCTGCTTGTGGATATTTAAAATATCGCGCCACACCAGCGGAGTCGTAAATGTGTTTTGTTTCAGTTCTGCCAGCATACCTTGCATACTGGATGCAATATCGCCAACGACTGGCACAGCAATGGGGCGGTTGCTGTCAATTTCCTGCGGTTCAATATCCAGTTGAATAAACTGTGTATCTGCCGCCCATCCTTTTTTACCGTGCGCCAGTAACCAATTCAGTCGTGCACCAACAAGCATGACAACGTCAGCATTTGCCAGGGCAAACGAACGCGCAGCTGCCGCAGAAAGTGGATGCGTATCTTCCAGGATCCCTTTCGCCATAGACATTGGCAGGAATGGAATCTGGGCACTTTCAATAAATTCACGAAGCTGTTCATCAGCTTGTGAATACGCCGCGCCTTTGCCAAGGATAATTAATGGTCGTTCAGCTTTTGCTAAAAGCGAAATTGCGCTAGTGACTGACTTCGGGCATGGCAATAATGCTGGCGACGGATTTTCAACTTTAACAATCGTGGTTAACGCTTCGTCTTTTTCCATCGTCGCGGCCAGGACATTTGCTGGCAAATCAAGATAAACTCCGCCAGGGCGACCCGATACTGAGACCCGGATAGCGCGTGCCAATGCAATGCCAAGATCCTGCGGCTGATTAACGCGAAACGCCGCTTTGGCATACGGTTTTGCGGCATTCATTTGGTCCAGCTCTTCATAATCACCTTGCTGGAGATCGACGATCGCGCGGTCGCTGGAGCCGCTAATCATGATCATCGGAAAACCATTTACCGTTGCATTGGCCAATGCGGTCAAACCATTGAGGAATCCTGGCGCAGAAACTGTCAGGCAGATCCCCGGTTTTTGGGTAAGAAAACCGCTTGCCGCAGCGGCATAGCCTGCCGACTGCTCATGACGAAAACCAATATAACGAATGCCTTCCGCCTGGGCATGGCGCGCCATATCCGTCACAGGAATACCTACAACACCATAAATAGTGTCAATATCATTCTGTTTTAATGCTTCAACGATGATATGCATACCATCTGTCATTTGAAGTTGATCTGACATGATTAATAACCTCGAAATTTTTATAAATTGGGAGCCAGAAGCCCCCGTTAATATCAGATGGCGTGGTTTTGCTTCATTGCAGCAATTTCATCGTCGCTATAACCCAGCTCCTGCAATACAGCAGCGGTATGTTCACCTAATAGCGGCGCAGCTTTAATATCCGGCGTAAAGGCAGAGAATTTCATTGGACAACCAACTGTCAGATATTTTCCACGCAACGGTTGTTCCACTTCGACGACACTGCCACTTTGGCGCAAAGAGGGATCAAGTGAAATTTCTTTCATACTTAAAACCGGTGCGCAAGGAATATCAAACTGAGTCAAATAGGCCACCGCTTCATGTTTATCAATAGTGACAGTGTATTTTTCGATTTCAGCAAAAATATCGAAAATATGTGGCTGTCGGGCATGGGCTGTACTGTATGCCGGATCGGTAATCCAATCTGGTTTGCCGATGGCTTTACAGGTGTTTTCCCAGTTTTGCTCCTGAATAGTGAAATAAATATAGGCGTTAGGATCGGTTTCCCAGCCTTTACATTTCAGGATCCAGCCAGGCTGACCGCCCCCCCCGCATTACCTCCGCGGGGAACTGCATCACCAAATGTGCCATTCGGATACTGCGGGTATTCTTCCAGATAACCCAATTTATCGAGACGCTGCTGGTCGCGTAATTTCACGCGGCAAAGGTTCAACACGGCATCCTGCATTGACATGGTAACTCGTTGACCACGCCCCGTTTTTTCGCGATGCAGCAAAGCAGCAAGTAAACCGATCAGCAAATGCATTCCGGTGTTGCTGTCACCCAACGCTGCAGCGCTTACCAGCGGCGGGCCGTCCCAAAAACCTGTAGTGGATGCCGCACCACCCGCTGCCTGAGCAACGTTTTCATAGGCTTTTACATTCACATAAGGCGAACACTCATCAAACCCTTTGATCGAACCAAAAATCAAACGTGGATTGATTTCTTGAATATGCTCCCAGGTGAAGCCCATGTGATCAATGGCCCCTGGATGAAAGTTCTCGACTAAGATATCAGCTTCGCGGATCAGCTTTTCCATTACCTCTTTGCCTTCCGCTGTTTTGGTATTTAATTCAATAGAACGTTTGTTACTGTTAAGCATGGTGAAGTAAAGCGCATCGATATCAGGAATATCTCGCAGCTGGTGACGCGTTACGTCACCAACGCCGGGACGTTCAATTTTAATGACGTCAGCGCCAAACCAGGCCAGCATCTGAGTACAAGATGGGCCAGATTGCACACCGGTGAAATCGAGACATTTAATTCCTTGAAGTGGAGTTGACATAGCAATACCTATTAGTTAATTAAATATATGTTAATTTAGCGTTTATTTAAGGCATAACGCTCTCTATAAATAATCCGCAAAATATCGTCGTAGCTGCACTCGATATTTTTAAATTCCTGTATCAAGTGCTGATAATCATTTCATCGCCACTTCCAATTCCTTTCTGCATGGTAAGTAGTGAGGACGAAAAGAAGAATATGATAAATATTGGTTCGCGGTAATCAGAGAGAGCCGCGATATTTGTGATGTTATTCTTACAACTGTAAGAAGCGCCGGTGATGTACAAGTAAGGGTATGATTACGCTTTTTAAAGCGTACCATAAAACATAACATAATAAATGATTTATGATGACACGGGATTATTGCGGTTTACTTTGAAGAATATAAAATGCGAGTTTATAGAACCGCGAGCGCCAAATAATTTTATGGCCACAACCTGTCGTATTGTGACCATAAAAATTGTCGGCTGGAGGGAGTAAAATCCTTTACCTCAATATATTGCCTGTCAGCTTTAGTTCACAAACAGTGCTTCGCTATCGACGATGATTCCATCTTCCGCACCTTTAAGCGCCAGGTTTGCCTCGTAGTATTGCTTTTTATCAAGCAGTTTCTGCGCATCAGCAAGTGCATTACGAGTCTGTTTAAGCGGCATCAGATATTGGTTTTCCATTACGCCAACACCGGCCAGGCGAAGCTCTTCCATTGCGCCCTTTTTATCCCCTTTCGCCATTTTTTCGTTGGCAATTTTTATCGCGGCTTCTTTTTCGGGTGTCGCTACATAACTCTCAGAAATTCCGACAGATGCATTAATGACAATATATTGGTCATCATTGAGATTGGTCTTTTTACCTGGCTTTGCGAACTTTGCCCATTCGGTACTGTCATCTGACAACAAAGCTGAAGCTTCATTGGTCAGTTCTTTTGCCTTTTCCGGATCGCCATGAAACAGAGCCAGGCGCGCTACCTGCACGTCACGCATCGCATATAAACCTTGTTCAGAGATACGCTCTGCTGCTGCCGTTTTCTGGGTTTGCTTAACTTGCTGAGTTTGCTGTTGTGCCGCTACCGGTGCATTATCAGCAGCCCATACAGTTGAAGATGCCAGAACTGCTGTGACCATCGTAGCCATAATTAAACGTTTCATACTTACCTCATTCTTTAACAGTTTTAGAAAACGCCGCCATCATATTGGGTGAGCATGAAATGAGAAATCAGAGAGCAACGGTCATTTTGAAAGGGTTATCTTACAGTTGTAGTTATTATCGCAAGAAGTATTTTAGTCTTACAATTGTAGGAATATGCTTCCTGTCACAGAGAACTATTCTTATATATCACAAAGAGATGTCATTTATTATATCGATGTAAATACTGATTAATTAAATGTAAATACAGCCATAACATCGTAGGTTCTCAGTGAACCATTTTCAGGATAACTTTCTATGAAAGTAAACTTAATGCTTTTTAGCTTATTTTTATTGGTCTCTATTATGGCATGCAATGTTTTTGCATTTTCTATTTCTGGTGGTGGTAGTGAGGCGAGCTATAAAGAGACGGAAAAAACGTCAGCGATGACGACCACACACTCTACAAAACTTCAGCCATCACAGGCGATTTTGTTTAAGATGAGAGAAGATGCGCCACCATTAAACCTCACAGAAGACATCACGCCCCCTTTTCCGACAAAGGCGAATTATCTTATTCATCCTGTGCGATAGCGTCTGTCACATGGCAGGTGAACAATCATGTCTGTTGATGATGTGAGCACCTGCCCAAATGATCCATCCTGAACGACTACCGCCTGCCATACCCCACCATAAAGCGAATCATCAAGCCACAAGCCGGGGCAAGAAACATAAATATCCCCGTCACTAGTTCATTACCGCCAGTTAACCACATGGTGAAGTAGTAAATGAGTGCAGCGAGGATCACCATGCCGAAGAAAGAAGAGACCGCCGAGACCATGTTCAGTACCTGACCGATGTATCCGCTTACGCAGACAATACACAGGGCGAGAAACATCCATAAATAAATCATAGCTCAACCTCCTGCCGCGCTAAAAAACCTGTAACTTCAGTCACTTTAATAGTAAGACAATCCTTAACCTCTGG
>ENA-OQCW01001170-OQCW01001170.1-human-gut-metagenome-genome-assembly--contig:-NODE-1170-length-11332-cov-2.401517_pt1 | contig 11332 bp, 12 predicted proteins | sample MGYA00242767_ERZ504593 | MGnify/ENA primary metagenome ERZ504593 (study PRJEB26092, sample SAMD00036307) | human gut metagenome | host: Homo sapiens | study: EMG produced TPA metagenomics assembly of... | reverse complement strand
TTGTGTGGGCCAGGGAGTTCTGCCCTACGAATTAATAAAAAACACTATCACGTTTTGCTTCTACTTAACCGGGATGCTTTTAATAGTCTTGGATCGTTTGAGAGTGATAATGGAATACTGCTTCGTCTTATCCGTTGAAGCATGGATGAGCGCTATTAATTTGATTTATCCTAAAAATAAAGAACTGGTACAGATACCTGACAATCCATGCTATTACATAAGTGCAAAAAACGGTAAGCAAAGTGAAGCTTACAGAGAGCTGATATTTCGCTCAAGTTATCTTGCTAAAGAGGAAAGTAAATGTTTTTACAGATGGGGGAGCGAAAATTTTTGGTTGTAGTATTAAGTGAAGAGGTACAGTGGGTTATAAGACTTGTTAAGTAAAGATTTTTTAAAAGAACAACAGTATCGATTATATTTTCGAAGGGGAGGTGAATATCAGGAGTGACTCAGTGAGATGTGTCTAAGTTATAAATAAATTGATGAGTAATTATTAATGTTCGTGAGGTTAAATCATTTTCAATTTCTATGATGCTTACAGATTGATGTTTTAAACTAATTCAGTCTGATGCAATCTAATTCCACTGAGGAGGCTTCACAGCATAAATTTTAACGTTTAAGTTGCTCTCCTGCTCTTCATCCAAATGATTCACAGGAGATAGAAATGAACACTAATCCACTTAATACAAATTTCTTGAAACTTAAATTTCCACCACTTTTTGAGGAAGTAACACAGTCCACACAAGCCATAACGCATGCACCGGCAGAGTTGATCACAGGAGTACAGTTGTCGGTAATGTCACTCGCCGCTCAGGTTGTGGTTGTGTTTGAACACAGTGATGGAAGAAGAAGCCCTGTGTCTCTTTACAGCATTGTACTGGCTGAATCAGGGGAGAGGAAAACGGCAGTGTGCAATCTCCTGCAGAAACCGATACAAGACTTTCAGAAAAAGCAACTGAAGAATTATGAGGAGAAAATAAATGTCTATGAAGCTGATTTGCAGTCATGGGCTGTCTTGAACAAAACTATTACCCGCCAGATTAGGAAAAATATCGAGAAAGGAGGTGATAGTGTTTCTGAGCAGGAGAAATTGAGAAAGCATTACATTAATAAACCTACCCCTCCAAAGCGACCAAAGCTTTTATACAGTGATGCGACACCTGAGGCTATCATCCAGGGACTGGTTGATAGCATAGGTACGTCAGGTTTAATCTCCGATGAAGGCGGTGTGATTTTTTATGGGCGGGCGATGGGTAATACACCTCTTTTTAATCAACTCTGGGATGGTGGGGGGGGTTGATGTGGAGCGTAAAGGGCATCGACTGAACATTGATGATGCACGGCTAATGACGCTTATTGTCACGCAGAAAAAATGAATTTAATTTATTCAGGAAAAAGCATGGTGCTCGTGTCCAGGGGAATGGTTTTTTTTGCCCGCTGTCTGTGGTCTGTAACTACATCAACGCAGGGTATAAGAATGCATCAACCTGATGTCCACGTAGATACCAGCGTTCTGGATAAATTTAACAAACGAGTTGAGGAATTACTTGAACAAACGCTTGCCGGAACCACTCCTTGTGTTCTGCATTTTTCTGCTGACGCGGAGAGGCGCTTTGCACAGTATCAAAATGAAATTGAGCAAAGGATATTAACCGAGAAAGGAAAGCATGATGCACTTCCGGGAATTTTATCAAAGCTTCCTGAGAATGCTGTAAGGCTGGCAACACTGATGCACTTTTTTTATGAATTTAAGGGTGATGAGATTGATGTAGCAACACTAAACTATATTTTTATGATTATGGAATATTATTACCAACAAGCAGTCAATATTTTGACTGCCAGCCTGAGTTCCGATGAGGAGGACGCTAAAAGACTCTGGGAGTGGTTAATGACAGGCCATTTCTCGACGTCTACCTCAGTCGCGAAGTCAGAGATAAGACGTTATGCGCCCTACCAGCTGCGTGAAGTAATCCGCTATAACAAAGCGTTAAAATATCTCGAGGATATTGGTAGGATATATATAAAAAAGTACAAAAACGGTAACGGTAGTGTTAGTCAAGTGATTGATATCAATCGTTAATGTAAGATATGCATAACTACTCCTCTGCTTTTCCTGCTCCGAAGAGCAGAAATCGCAGGGGGGTATTGCCTGAAAATTTTCCTGCATGAAAAGCACACTTTGTATCCGTATAGGAAAAAACAGACGACAACAGTGTAAACCTTGCGGTTAACATTTTAACCCAGGCCTGTCGACTGTCAGTTTCGTGCTGACGCTTTTTATTTTCTGTGAAGCAAAATGCTTTGCTGCGTGACATTTTGATTTTCTGTATGACAGGAGTGAATGATGATTAGGTGCCACCTGAACAGACTGATGGGTGAACGCAGATTAAAGGTTGCCGATGTGGTCCGCGATACCGGTCTTCCGCGTAGTACTGTCACAGCGCTCTGGAAAGATAACGCCACCCGGATTGAGTTGCCAGTGCTAAGCATTCTCTGTCATTATTTTAATTGTGATGTCAGTGAGTTACTGGAATTTACTTCTGATGAAAATCACGTTGAATTATCTCGTCCAGGAAAGGGTTTAAATAATTTTTCACATCGTGTCTGGTTTATGCGTAAATAAGACAAAATCATTAGTTGGCTGTATTTTAATGTTAATGATTTTGTCATTATTAATTTTAGAATTGTTGCTTTTTACCAAAACTTTGTTTAGCCATGGCTACCATTTTAAATAATTACAAGCAGCAGTATCTGCTCTATATGAACAGTTTATTTTAGCTGCTTCGTAGCCGATTAAACCTATAATGGGGTTATTGTTCTCATTGTTGTTGTAAATATCTTTTAGGAGGTTATCTCCTTGTTGGCTGGCCCAGCTCTGAGAGTCATTATTAAAATCAAAATAATATTTTGCTGAGAGTAGTTGGACGGGTTGCTCGGTATCTGGCAAAACGCTCCAGATAATAATTTGCTTAACTCTGATGATTTCATTTTCAGCCTGTTTTTTAGCTGCACTTAAACCTTCTTTCAACTTTGAATTGTCTGGTTCTTTCTTAAAGCAATAAGGATCACTTCCATTGGCGACACAGGCCTCATTGTATTGGTCTATAGAGCGCTTTGCGCTTTCTATCAAACTGGCGTAGCCATTAGCAAACCGAGTCATTTCCCTTTTCCAGATGCTATTTGTTGCAGATGCCGACTTATCACACGTATAAGTAACAGTCTGGCGTCCTTGCTCATCGGTTCCATCTTCCCATTTAAACGATTCACATCGCTGGCGATGCTCTAATGCAGTCCCCAGGGTTCTGGTTGAGTCTATATTTGATAATACCTGTGATTTTATAATTTCCTGATTATCTGAAGCGGATACATTATCACAGCCAGTAAGAATAAATATTGAGCAACTGATAAACAATACAGTAAGTACTTTTCTTTTAGACATGAGTGATTCCTTTTGAAGTTTTGATAAATTACGTGGCCTTGACTAAATCAGGCCTGATAAGATGGTTAATCTGGTTTTAATGAATGAAGGGCATATGTTCGATGCCGGTATAAAGTAAATTGCTCCTGGCATTGATCATATTGGTCAGACAGGCGTGACTTTCAATTTCTTTACCCATAGGGTTCATGATACTGATATGAGCATCAGGCTGACCTTTGTACTCTTCATAAGTGATAGCCATAGCGCCTTCTATATTCTCTCCAGTTCCTCGCAATACAAAGACTCTATTGTCAGTAACATCATTTGCTGTGATGGACTGCTGCGCTTGACCTGAATTAGTGTCCAGTTTAATGACTACGCTGCCTTTATCAGAAATTTTATCCTGTGATTTATAGGTAATATATACGGTGTCTTTTTTATGACTCAGTGTCATAACCCCACCAGCATCAAGTGTGCATTTTAGATCCCAGTTTTCCTGACCAGCCTGCGAAGAACAGCTTAACAACATTATTAAATATAAAGATGTGTTTATTTTACAATATTCATATAGCCTACTGATTAAGTGAGGAGATTATTCTTAATTGATGAAGTTGCTCCTCTATAACTATTATTTATTTGATGAATAATATTTTTTATATGAACGATGATTAGCCGAGTTCATTACATCATGGATATAAGGAACATGAGGTAAGGATGAGATGAACCGCTCACCCGTAGTGAGATGGCAGATGTCATCTCTGCGCACAAAACTCTCTGTGGTTAACTTCACCTGGTTGATGCTGGCTACTGGAATAACCCTGATTATTTCGGCCTGACAGGCAACTAAATACCAATTTCCTTCCGTGTGAATAAGACGATAAGGTTCAAAGACCGCGTGAGAATCATTGCCAGTCAGCAAATGAATGTAGTTTTGTTGACAGATCGCCTGTATCAGTCGCTGAAAACATTCTGATGACACAACCGAGTCAGAATGCGATGAAGTCCAGATAAGGCAGGGAGAATATGACGTTTCACCCGTGAGGTAATGCATCAACCTGCGATCAGGTGACGGAAATAATTGAGTGATACCGGTGTTGCGCATAAACGCCAGAACATCTAACGAACTGTCTGTAAAGCGTTTCCCGTCAAGTCGCCAGCGCCCATTCTCACTAACGATATTAAGGTGGAGTAATCGCTGGTGGAAATCTCGCTGTAGCGTTCGTTCAGATACTCCAAACTCTTCTGCCAGGGTTTTTAGGTCAAGAGACTCTCCTGACAGTAACCGGCTGATAATCTGTGTCAACCTGATGGCAAACCGGTCATAACGAGTCGATGTAGTGTTCATCAGAAAAATGTCCATGGATAACTTACTGTTTTTAATGGTGTTATTATGAATCATGAGCACGACAGGATATGTCGTAGTAACAGGAGGAATAGAGAAAAAACGTCCAGACAAATAACTAAGTAATATCCTGATTAACAACAACTATTTTTTTCAGAGACAGAACTGAAGCAGGTCGCGACATATCCTGTCGCTGAAATTCATAATTTTCAGGTGGCTTAACTCAGTGGGTAGATGTATTAGAAAAACCAGTGCCATATTGCGGTAGCTGCATTCTCCAGCCCTTCTCTGAGCACTCCCAGCCCGTTGCGTATCACGTTGGGGAGAGGTATGGCCTCCAGAATCCTGCTCAATAATTCTCCCAACAAATCCGCGAAATCCTTTCGGGCCTTCGTCTCCGATTCTTTGGTGCGATGTTCTTTCCTGATCTGGCGAAAGACACCACTGGTAGCCTCTGGTGGCAGGGCAAAATCATTGTTTCACTATACGAGACATGTTGTAACCGGTTTTTGCGAAACTGCATGCACCGGGTAAGGGGTAAAGAACTGGCGGGAAACGGCAGCACTTCTCGCTGTGAGCGTCATGAGTTGCTCCACTGAAGGAGATCCCTTTTTCACGATCCCATTCCAGTGATGGCTCGGCTTTGTCAGCCTGGTTGATAACAAAAACAATGCTGTCTGTCGATACGCCACAATCCAGTAGAAAACGGTGGAACTCTTCGTCTATGGTACAGGCTCGGTCATCGGCTTTCATCACCCAGAGAATGAGATCCAGCTTCGGTAACTGTTCCTGGTACATCTGGCGATATATCTCATCATGCTTCAGTGATTCACCTGCGCCCGGCAGATCGATCAGCGTCAGGCTGCGTCCTCCAGCGTTCAGGGTAAAATACAAAGGTTTACGTGTGCAGCCTTCTGCATGGCTGACTGGGCTGAGAGGATGTTCAAAAAGGGCATTGCAAAGCGAGGATTTTCCGGCACCTGTTTTTCCCATGATGCCAATCACGGGTTCGTAATGAATACTCTGGCGTATATGCTCCAGCACCAAATCGGAGATATGTTCAGGAAGAATGGATAAAGGTTGCTTCAGGACATTAATGCCCCGTTCAAAGGAATCAGACATGTAGCCTCCGGAATGAAAAAAATTCGATACAGCAACTTCGCTGCAATGTATTCATTGCGGTAATACAGGTCTGATTTTTTTTGCATTCGAATTACGGAGAGGAATGTGGTTTTGTGGAGCAAACCGGGGGCATTGCCCCCCGGATCGTTGATGTAAGTGGTATCTAACGTGGGCTTAACCATTCGTCCAGGTCCGACTCCAGCCAGCCAACGGATTGCCTTCCCAGGCGTTTTTGTTTTGGGAACGTTTCGTCGTAGCGTGGTGATTTTGGGTTAAGCCAATCGTATATGGTAGATCTTTTGATCCCGATTTTCTTGACTACTTCAGGTAATCTTAAAATCTTTATAGTTTGTGTAGGCATAGTTCATTACTCTTGATTGGTCTGGATTGGTGCTTATAGTAATGCGGGAGGGAGTATCAAAAAATCTGCCTTCATAAAGTAATTTTATATTTGGTACTTCACATTCACTTTTTGGTAATTCAATGAAAAATAAAGATTTTGATGTTGCCTTCGAAGAGCTTCTAGATGAATTTGAGAGATGTGTGAAGAAATTGAAAGATGTAGTCACTTTAAACAGAATTCTGCCCGAGAGGAAGATCCGTAAGCTCGAGGAAGATGCCCTTACCGTGATTACTGACTACAGAAATGGCAAGATTCAGGCTGACAAATATACTTATCGGGAACTCACTATCGAAGAATATGTTAGTAGTATGGAGTCTGCTGCCAGATGGCAGGGGGAGCCCAGTAAATTTCTGAAAGCAGCTTTTGTATCCCATAAGTGGGGAAAGTCACAGTACAAGTTGGGCCATAAAGCTGAAGGTCGTAAACATGCTTTAATAGCACTAAAACTGATGTATATATGGACTGGAGCCAACTGGGCTCTGGAAATTGTAGCTGCTAAAGAGCAGTCAGATAAGATAAAAAGAGAGGCTGCAAGCCTTGGTGGCAAAAATAAAGCGCAGAATTATAGACGAGTCAAGGATGAAGTTATTCGATTATTGAAGGAAAATATGCCTGAACATGGTTGGAAGAGTAAAGTAGCCGCTATCAACTCTTTGGAGAAGGAGATCACTAAATTTATTGAATTAGATACTAGTAAAAACCATGATTGGACCTCATGGGAAAAATTATTAAGAACAATCAGCGACTGGTCTAGAAATGATATTGAGTTGAAAGAGATATTTTCAGAGGTTGTAAAAAAGTAGATGTTAATTTTATTTGGTTAATTATCAAGGCAGTAATTGAGAGTGTTAAATTGTTTTTAAATAAGTTAAAAATATTGGATTGAGAGTGAATGGAATATTTGAATTTTGAGACTGTAATTAAAATTGTGTAATTGCCTGTTTTTGATATGTTCACTCCAACAACGGAGACAGGCAAATTATGGGCGAAAAGAAGCTTAAAGCCCTTGCGGCTGAATGGGCTAAAGGTCTCAAATCCGAGGCCGATCTCAATCAGTTTTCCCGTATGCTGACGAAAATAACTGTCGAAACGGTGCTTAATGCGGAACTAACTGACCATCTCGGGCATGAGAAAAATGTAGGGCATGTGGCTGGACGAAAACGAAGGTACAAAGTTCTGGTAGGGGGTGTACTGACTGAGCTGAAAAATCGAGGCCTTCAGGACATTATGATTGCCCGTGTGGATGGTCTGAAAGGCTTCCTGGATGCGATAAATAGCGTGTACCCGCTTACGCATATCCAGTTCTGCATCATTCATATGGTGCGCAACAGCCTGAAATACGTGTCATGGAAGGTCTATAAAGCCGTCATCAGCGGACTTAAGACGGTGTATCGGGCCCTGACCGAAGAGGCGGCGCTGATGGCCGTGGATGCCTTCGCGGATATCTGGGACGAGAAATACCCGCAGATCAGCAAAAGCTGGCGTACACACTGGGAAAATCTTAATACATTGTTCAGTTATCCGCTGGATATCCGCAAGGCCATCTACACAATGAATGCCATCGAGTCGCTGAACAGCGTGATCCGCGCAGCTATCAAGAAGCGCAAGGTGTTCCTGACGGATGACTCGGTACGAAAAGTTATTTATCTGGCAATAAAGGATGCATCGAAAAAATGGGTATGCTGATCCAGAACTGGCGGCTGGCGATGAGCCGCTTTATTATCGAGTTCGGTGACCGCCTGAGCGATCATCTTGAATACGGCAGCAATTACACAGAATTATTTACAGGGGCAATTCCTAGCGCCTTTTTTAACTGCATCAAGAAACACTCACTTCATTTTTTTTCCAGTATGTGAGCGGTAACTGTGCCAAATCTGCTTGATATCTTTGTCATCTTTTAACCGTGACATCTCTCGAAGTATTCACACCTTTCCTGCTTCTTCTATAGCCGATATATGTTATCTGAATCCTAAACATCGATTATTAATGGGATAAGGACGGATACCAGCAGCGACAGCTTATCTAGTAAATTCAGCTTCCCAGTCAGGGATTTGAGTTCATGCTTAGTGACGCAGTATCCCAAAAATCGAAGTAGCTCACATTCTGTAAGAAAAGAGATGAAAGCAGGCCCAGTTCTTCTTGAATGAATAAAACCGTACTCATATAAAGAGTACTTTCATAATATTCAAGAGGTACTCATGACAACCTGCCAAGCACCGCACCGCTACGACACCATGTTTGCAGCTCTCCCAGAGGATCAAAGCTATCCATTCCGTCATAAATGCGCCGGATGTGCATACGAATTGGGTTTCAAGCGGGGGTAACTAACCAAGAGCCAAATGCAGCTGCGGCTATTGACTCCATATTAAAAAGTCAAGCGGCAGAAGTTCGCCACAGAGCCCTCGTGTAGCCTACTACCAAGGATACACTGATGGACTGAATGAGTATTATCAACAGAACCCTCGTGGGTAAGGTTAGCTACCAAGATTAATTCTCTGATTTTAAAGGGCTAGAACAAATGGATAGTGTCATGTATGAGGAGCGTTTTGAACGCTGGCTGAAAGTTTCTATTGGTTTGGCACGATTTGATCCTTTTATACCGAACCTTGTGCAAAGTTTGGGGAAAATGGATGCAACTCTTTGTGAGATGGATGTTTCTTTAGTAGAAAAGTATAAGCAGGGCGGAAATGCAAACGAAGACTACGAGCTGATACAAGGGCATCTTACTCACTCATATTTATGGGTTTTGGGCTCTTATGAAGTAATTCGCACTCTTACGCAGAGCATTAAGGAAAACAAAAGTGATGACCCTGCGGAAGTGTTAGAGCGTTTTCAGAATGCAAAGAAACGTTTTGCACGCTTAAGGATACCCTTAGCTAAATTTGAAGCCGCTAAAGCGCACAATAAGACTGACTATAAGATTGCATATCCAGGATTTGACTATCAGGTTGGGATAGCATGGCAAGTTAGTGATGACGTTGTGATTTCCCGACAAGAACTTTCAGATTTGTTTTTAGAGACGCTAGAGTTTACTCGTGTCCAAAAGCTTAGAAGGTCTCTTGCCAATCATGACTCCCTCTCTTAATCTTGATTGATACAAATGACTTGCGCCATACTGTTGTGACATTGATTTCCGTTACATTGCTCAAAGAATCAGGCAGTTAGTATTTGGTGTCGCTTTCAGTCAGCTCCACCAAATATTGATACACTAACGTTCAGTTAAGTTCACTAAGCCCGCACGGCGCAAGGCCTGCGGGCTTTTTTTACGTTCACTATAGTTCAGTGAGAATTGCTGAGAACCACAACTTATGGCACCCTTTTTGGGACCCAACGGAAAGGGGCCAAAACTTGAGGGTCCCAAATGGCAAAGCTCGCAAAAAAATCTTACTGATACTGAAATTAATAATACCAAACCCGGCGATAAGGAAATCAACCGTCTTTGACGGAGATGGATTACTGCTACGTATAGCGCCAGACACAAAAATGTGGGAAGAAAAAATTGGTATTTCATGATTTCAGTGCAAGTGACCTAAAAACCGCACAAAGATGAATCTTGGAACCAACCCTCATCTTATCTTGGCTAAGGCACGAACTTTGCGGGATGAGTATCTCTCCCTACTTGCCAACGGTATCGATCCTCAAGTCCATAACAACGAAAAGCCAATGCACTAAAAGACGCGACTGAAAACACGCTACAGGCTCTTGCAATAAAGTGGTTGGATGAAAAGATTAGACTTCTGGTATATCCCAAGATCATGTTGAAGACATCTGGCGTAGCCTTGAACTTAACACAGTCCTGTCACCCCACTAACCGTATTCCTTTTATCCCACCTTCAATCACGCTTCCGCGATCCGCTGTCATCACGAAAGCAGCCCACCATTGCATCATAGGTCGTCGTTGCTCAAGATAGTCACTGCGGTTATACGCACGGCGAACCTCATTCTTATCCACATGAGCAAGTGCCGCCTCAATAACATCAGGTGGGGAAGCCCTTGTTCATTTAGGGCTGTACTGGCGATAGATCGCAAACCGTGTGATACGAGTACTCCACCTAAGCCAGCACGTTTGAGTGCTGCATTCACTGTTTGGCTGTTCATTGGCTGGGTTGGTTTGATGCGACTGGGAAATATAAACTCTCGACCACCACTGAGGGACTTCATCATTTCCAGAATTGAGATAGCCTCATCCGATAGTGGAACCGTATGGTCTCGGTTCATCTTCATTCGAGCTGCTGGAATTTTCCATTCTTTAGCATTGAAATCGATCTCATCCCATCGTGCCTCAGCAGCTTCGGCAGGACGGGTAATGGTGAGAAGCTGCCACATGAACAGACACCGCGTGGACACACTGATACTTGCCGTACGCATTGTTTGCATTAACTGTGGAAGTTGATCCGGGCGGATACTTGGCATGTTTTTCTTTTGCGGTTTCTCGAAGGCTTTTCCGATGTTTACGCTGGGAACAGCATCAATCAAGCCTGTGTTCTGCGCATAAATCATGACTTCGTTAATACGCTGACAAAGGCGGCGAACAGTCTCTAATGCACCTCTTGCCTGAACCGGCTGAACTGCTTTAACCAGAGTATGCGCCTTAATCTCAGTGACACTGATATCACCGATTGCCGGGAAAACATCTCTCTCAAGCGAGCGCCAGATATCGTCGGCATAGTCCTCTGTTACGCTGGCTTTCTTCACATTCCACCAACGTTCGGCGACTAACAAGAAAGTGTTGGTTTTGGCCTCTTGAGAATTTCTCACCTTTTCTTTCTGATGTTCCTGAGGATCAATGTCTTTCGCCAACAAAACTCGAGATTCAGCTCTGAGTTTACGCGCATCAGAAAGTGAGACGGCAGGGTAGGCACCGAAGCTCTGTTTGGTTCGCTGCTTGGTCAGTGGTCGGTGGTAACGGAACTGCCAGAGCTTACTACCGCTGGACTTGATTAGCAGAGTAAGCCCGTCACCATCATACAGCTGGTAATCGGTATCTTTAGGTTTGGCGGCTTTGATTTCCGTATCAGTTAACGGCTTGGTTTTTCTTGCCATGGGG
>ENA-OQCW01001169-OQCW01001169.1-human-gut-metagenome-genome-assembly--contig:-NODE-1169-length-11334-cov-3.227269_pt1 | contig 11334 bp, 12 predicted proteins | sample MGYA00242767_ERZ504593 | MGnify/ENA primary metagenome ERZ504593 (study PRJEB26092, sample SAMD00036307) | human gut metagenome | host: Homo sapiens | study: EMG produced TPA metagenomics assembly of... | reverse complement strand
TTGTTACCATCCGGCATCGCAACGCCAAAGTTTTCTGCTACGATGCCCCAATCACCGCAAATGTATCTTCATTTTCAATTGGACCTCCATGCCCCATCTTCTTTGCATAGGCAACAAACGGCACATATTCTCTTGTATGATCTGTTCCGGTATACGTCGGGTCATTTCCGTGATCTGCCGTCAGAATCAGTAGATCGTCTTCCCTTAACTGTTCCAAAAGAACACCCAGAATTTTTTATCGAATTTTTCAATCTCTTTTCCGTATCCTTCCACATCTCTTCGATGTCCCCAAAGAGCATCGAAGTCAACAAGATTAACAAAGCAAAGTCCGTGGAAATCCTTTTTACTGATCTCGATGGTCTGCTCCATTCCATGAACCGAACTGTCTGAATGATGTGTCTCTGTAATTCCTTCGCCGCAGAAAATATCATTGATCTTTCCTACGCCAATTACATCAAGACCTTTGTCTTTTAATGCATTCAACGCTGTTCTTCCCGTTGGTTTTAAAGCGTAATCATGGCGATTGCTTGTACGCTTAAATTCTCCTTTTTTCTTTCCAACATATGGTCTTGCAATGACACGTCCCACTCTCCACTCATCTTTCAGCGTGATCTCTCTTGCAATTTCACAGCAGCGGTAAAGATTTTGCAGATCAAATGTCTCCTCATTTCCACAAATCTGAAGAACCGAATCGGCAGATGTATACACAATCATTGCCCCTGTATTAATCTCTTCTTCACCAAGCTCCTCAATAATCTCTGTTCCGCTTGCACTTTTATTTCCGATGACTTTTTTGCCACACTGTTTTTCTAATTCTGCAATCAGCTCCGGTGGAAATCCGGTATCTGTAAATGTCTTAAACGGTCTTTCTGTCTTGATTCCCATCATCTCCCAATGTCCGGTCATCGTATCTTTTCCATTGCTCGCCTCACCAAGTCTCATATAACGTCCTTTTGGTTCTTCGATTTTTTCCATCTTCCCTGCCGAATGCAAATTTAACATTCCTAATTTTTGCAGATTTGGAATCTCCAATGTGCCCATTTTTTCCAAAATATGTCCAAATGTATCTACACCTTCATCTCCGAATTTTTTTGAATCCGGCATTGCTCCGATTCCAAGTGAATCAAGAACAATCACAAATATTCTTTTATATTCGTTCATTTATTGTCACCTCATTTTATTTGTTAGATTGCGTCTAGTTTTTTATAAAGTCTGTGTTTTAGTTCTTCGGATGCAAACGCTGTCTCCGCTGCATTTCGCATCATCAAAAGGATCTCCTCATCACTTACTCCATACATACTTTGAATAAATTCAAGCTCTTTTGTCATGGATGTATTGCTCACCGTCCGATTATCTGTATTAACACTGACAAGCAAACCGGCCTTTAAAAATTCTTTGATTGGATATTCTTCCGGTCCCTTGACTGCTTTTGTCTGAAGGTTACTGATCGGACATATCTCAATTCCAATATGGCGTTCTTTTACCAATTTTTGAATCTCTTCATGCCCTCTCATCGCAATACCATGTCCGATTCTTTTTGCCCCGGCTTCTATCGCATCTACAATATTTTGGGCATTTCCACATTCTCCGGCATGAATAGTAAAAGGCATACCAAGCTTCTTGGTCTGTTCAAAGAGTTCCATAAACTCTGTCATTGGATATTGTGCTTCTGCTCCTGCTAAATCGGCTGCACACACACCCCTTCCAAGAAACTGGCATGCCGTTTTTATCATCTGATAATTCTGCTTCGCACTATGATGTCTCATAGCACATGTTATTACATTGTATTCTACTCCAAAGTCTTTTTTCCCTTTTTCGAGCCCATGTAAAAGTGATTCTATCACCTGCTCTGTGTTCATCTGTTCCGACACATGAAAAAGTGGTGCAAAGCGAATCTCAGCATAACACACATTTTCCTGGCTCATTGTCCGAAGTACATCATATCCCGCTCCAAAAAGTCCCTCTTCATCTGTAAGACACTGCCCCGGAAGATCAAATTTTTTTCAAATATTCCACAAGGCTTGTACACTTATCGGAAACACTGAGTTCTTCGAAAGACACAGCTCTTTGAAGCCGTGTCTCTACGAACTCTTTACTTAAGGAACCATCCAGATGACAATGCAGTTCTATTTTTGGTAACTGTTTCAATTCATTTACTGTCATATTTTTCTCCTCTACCTGAGATTTTTAGGTCCGAATCCAAGCGGAAGTATCTCTTTTAACGTAAATACTTCATATTGTTCTTTCCCTGTTGCAAGGATAATCTGAAATGTCTCCGGATCACAAAACTCCATCATTACCTGTCGGCACACACCACATGGCGATGCATAATCGGTAAGAATCCCGTCTTTTCCTCCTACCACACAAATAGCTTCAAATTCTCTTACTCCTTCACTGACCGCCTTAAAGAATGCTGTTCTTTCTGCACAGTTTGTCGGTGTGTAAGAGGCATTTTCAATATTACAGCCTGTGTAATATTGTCCATCTTTTGCGCGAAGCGCCGCTCCAACCTTAAAGCCGGAATACGGTACATATGAAAAATCCAATTGTTTTATGGCAAGTTCAATCATTTCTTCTGCAATTTTTTTATCCATTCACAGTTCCTCCGTTTTTTTAATACCCGGACGCCTCTTCATTTTTCACAAGTTTGATCATTCTGCTTGTTCCAAGGCGATCTGCTCCCAATGCAAGGAATTTTTCCGCATCATTCAGAGAAGAAATTCCTCCTGCTGCTTTCATCTTCACATCTGGTCCGATATGCTTTGCAAACAATTCAATATCTGCAAAGGTTGCTCCTGCAGTTGAAAATCCGGTAGAAGTCTTAATATAATCTGCGCCTGCATTTGTCACAAGTTCGCACATTTTAATCTTTTCTTCTTCTGTCAAAAGACATGTCTCAATAATCACTTTCAAGATTTTTTCACCACATGCCGCTTTTAACGTACGGATTTCTTCTTCTACAAGATCATATTTTTTATCTTTTAACCAACCGATATTAATTGACCATATCAATCTTCAGATGCTCCGTTTGCAATCGCATCTTTTGTCTCAAATTCTTTTGTCTTTGTTGTCATATATCCATTTGGAAAACCGATTACTGTACAAACCGGAATCTTTCCCTGCATATATTCATTTGCCTGCTTCACATAGCTTGGAGGTATACATACAGAGGCTGTCTCATATTTTACTGCATCATCACAAATCTGCTTGATCTCTTCCCATGTAGCAGTCTGTGTCAAAAGTGTATGATCTACATGTTTTAACATTTCATTTACGTTCATTTTTTATCTCCTATTTTTCTTTTTTCTGGTCTTCCTGAATCAGAGAGCGGATTGCCTCAACTGCGACCTGAATTGCCATATCGGTATCGTGTACGACCGGATTTTCCAGTCCCAGTTTTTCTCTTTCCTGATTCGCAACTACAAGAAAGCAGGAGCCGGCTCTCACCCGAAGATAACTTGCCACAATAAACAATGCGGCTGATTCCATCTCAGATGCCAGACAGCCAAGTCTTTTCCATGCTTCCCACTTATTCATCAATTCATAGCTGACCGGTTTTGTCTCCGGCTCATGCTGTCCGTAAAAAGCATCTTTACACTGAACAACACCTGTGTGGAAAGGATACCCTTTCTTTTCAGCTGCATGCACAAGTGCATTTGTCACAGACAGATCTGCAACTGACGGAAATTCCATCGGCGCATATTCTCTTGATGTTCCTTCCATGCGAATCGCACCTGTTGCAACTACGACATCTCCGCTTTTTACTTCTGTCTGCATACCTCCGCAAGTTCCAATACGGATAAATGTATCTGCTCCACAGCGATATAATTCTTCCATCGCGATAGCTGCAGACGGACCGCCGATTCCGGTAGATGTCACACTTACTTTCACTCCATCCAATGTTCCTGTGTAAGTGATATATTCCCTGTTATCTGCAACTAAAATCGGATTGTCAAAATACTGTGCAATCTTTACACACCGTTTTGGATCTCCCGGCATGATCACATAGCGTCCGACTTCACCTTCTGCTACCTGAATATGGTATTGTCTGCTTGCATCTTCCGAATAATTCTTCATTGTCATCTTCCTCCCTTTTTCATTTTGCCGTCTCTATTTTTCTAACGTTGACCTTTATCGTAAGGAATTCCTTCTGCTTTTGGCGCTCTTGATTTCTTCGATACAAATATAAGAACAATCAGAGAAATAATGTATGGAAGCATGTTGTATACGGTGCTTGGAAGTTTTAACGCAACAAGTGCATCAAATCCTGTGTAAACATTAGAAAGTGCACGGAACAGCCCGAACAATAATGCTGCAAGTCCGATATTGACCGGCTTCCACTGACCAAAAATCATAACAGCAAGAGCAAGGAAACCAAATCCAGCAACTCCGTTTTCAAATTTCCATTCGCTTACACCTGCTGTGATATACACAAGTCCTCCAAGTCCTCCGAGTGCTCCCGAAATCAAAACACCCGCATAACGCATCTTATATACATTGATACCAACTGAGTCAGCTGCCTGTGGGTGTTCACCACACGCACAAAGTCTAAGTCCGAATTTTGTCTTGTAAAGGACAATATATGCCGCAATCAAAACAAGTAGTGCAATAAGCATAAACCAGTTAAACTCAAAACCTCCAATATTCATAACAAATGCTTTTTTAGAATGTCCATATGCCACTGTTGAAGATACATTGTCTACACTTTCTGCTGTATTGATTGCTCTTACTAATACAACTGCTGCTGCAGGTCCTAATAAGTTTAACGCTGTACCTACCAGTGTCTGGTCTGCGTTAAATTTGATTGCTGCCACTCCAAGTAACATTGAAAAAATCATACCGATCAGAACACTTGCCAGCACAACAAGCAAAATTACAAGCGGTGCAGCCATTCCTGCCGGAATATATTTCATCATAAGCGCTCCTCCTAAAGCACCCATAACCATGATTCCTTCTAATCCGATATTGATAACGCCACTATGTTCTGAGAAACATCCTCCAAGTGCTACGAGAACCAGAACAGAAGCAAATATTAACGTATACTGAACTAATAACAACATTATGCTTCTCCCCCTTTCTGCTCTTTTGCAAGACGTTTTTCTTCTCTTTTATTGAGAAATCTATTCAGCCACATTTTGAAGAAAAGTACGAATCCGCACAGATAAATGATAAATGCTGAAATCAAATCAGAAATCTGTGTACAATACATTGTTTTGTCTACATAAGTACCACCACTTGTGATGTGCTGGATAAAGTATGATGAAAAAAACTCGCTCCAATCGGGCTTGAGCCACCAAGAAATGCCGCTGCAATTCCATTGAATCCCATTGCCGGAACTGTTGTCTGCTGAACCATCCACTGCTCAATTCCAGTCAGATAAAAGATTCCAGCACCAAGTCCTGCAAGTCCGCCTGCAATTACCATTGTTAAAATAATATTTCTTTTTTCACGCATACCGCAGTATTTTGCTGCATTTTTATTTAATCCGGTTGCTTTTAATTCATATCCGAATTTTGTTTTCTCCAAAATTACCCATACAACAATTGCCATTACAACAGAAAGTACAAGACCGATTGTAACGAACTCATTGTTGGCAAAAAGTTTGTCTAATCCTGCATTCGGAAGCAGTGCACTTTTATTTGTGCTGGATAATGGCTTTGTATATGGTGTCGATGCATCTTTTACTTTTGTAAGCAACATGTTGACACTGTAAAGTCCAATCCAGTTCAGCATGATACATGAAATAACTTCATTTACGTTAAAATATGCTTTCAATAATCCTGAGATTCCTCCCACAATTGCTGCTGATACAACTGCTGCGATCAAACATACATACCAAGGCATCTTCAGTTGAAGTCCAAAGTAAAGACATGCCCCTGCGCCGATTACATACTGTCCTGCTGCTCCGATATTGAACAATCCTACTTTATATGCAAATAATACAGAAAGAGAACACATCAAAAGTGCAGATGCTTTTACAAGTGTCGTTCCGAAATATTTCTTCACCGCAACTTCACTCGGGTAATAGAAGAAGTTCTTTAAAATTGCCGTGATTGCTTCTCCCGCACCACTTGGATTAATGATTAAAAGTACGATATAACCAATCAAAAGTCCAATAATAATACAGAGCAGAGACGCAATGATTGTCTGAAACCCATTGTTTCTTAAGATACTTTCTTTCTTTTTTATCTGATTATTCATTTGTTCCTGCCCCCTTTCTCTTAGAACCTGCCATGTAAAGTCCAAGTTCTTCTACCGTCACTTCCTTCGGATCAAATTCTCCTACAATCTCACCTTCATACATTACGAGAATTCTATCAGAGACATTCATAACCTCATCAAGCTCCAAGCTGACAAGAAGAACACCTTTTCCGGCATCTCTTTGTGCCACCAGTTGTTTGTGAATGTATTCAATCGCTCCTACATCCAGACCTCGTGTTGGCTGCACCGCAATCAAAAGTTCAGGATTCTTATCTATCTCACGCGCGATAATCGCTTTCTGCTGATTACCTCCTGACATAGAACGAGCTTTTGTGATTGCTCCCTGTCCGGATCTTACGTCATACTGTTCAATCAGCCGATTTGCATACTTACGAATCTCTTTTCGTTTTAAAAATCCAAATTTGTTTGTAAACTGTGGTTCAAAATATCTTTGAAGCACAATGTTATCTTCCAATGAGTAATCAAGTACAAGACCGTGTTTATGTCTGTCTTCAGGAATATGGCTCATGCCGGATGTCAGTCTCTTTCGGATTGACATCTCTGTGATATCTTCCCCATTCATTGTGATCTTACCGCTCTTTAACGGCTCTAATCCGGACAATCCATACACAAATTCTGTCTGTCCATTTCCATCAATTCCTGCAATACACACAATCTCTCCTCTGTGCACCTGAAGAGATACATTGTTTACCGCATTGTTTTTATGGTGTTTTGAAGCAACCGTCATGCCTTCTATATCAAGGACAACCTCACCTGGTTTTGCCGGCTTTTTCTCCACTACAAAATTAACATCACGACCTACCATCATTGCTGAAAGCTTTTCCGGTGTTGTATCTTTGATATCTACCGTTCCGATATATTTTCCTTTTCTAAGTACACTGCATCGGTCTGCCACCTGCATGATCTCACCAAGCTTATGTGTGATAAAAAGAATACTTTTTCCTTCTGCTGCAAGGTTCTTCATGATTTCCATAAGTTCCTGAATCTCCTGTGGAGTCAGTACCGCTGTCGGTTCATCAAAAATTAAAATCTCGTTGTCTCGATACAGCATCTTTAAAATCTCCGTTCTCTGCTGCATACCTACTGTGATATCTTCGATCAAAGCGTCTGGGTCTACTGAAAGACCATATTTTTCAGAAAGATCCATGACTTTCTTTCTCGCTGCATCTTTTTTGAGTAAACCTCCCTTTGTCGTCTCCACTCCAAGAATAATGTTATCTAAGACACTAAAACATTCCACCAATTTGAAATGCTGGTGAACCATTCCGATTCCAAGTGCATTCGCATCATTTGGGTCATTGATAGACACTTTTTTTCCGTCTTTTCGTATCTCACCCTCCTCCGGCTGATACAAACCAAAAAGTACACTCATCAGTGTTGATTTTCCCGCGCCATTTTCTCCTAAAAGTGCGTGGATCTCGCCTTTTTTAAGCTGTAAAGTGATATTGTCATTTGCAATGATTCCCGGAAAACGTTTTGTAATATTCAGCATCTCAATTGCATAATTTTCCATCCTTTACATACCTCCTCTCCCTTTTCTTAATGAAAAAGGAAGCAGGCGTCACACCTGCTCCCCCTTATTTCAACTCAGTATTTATTTAATGCTACCGTAGTCGTTTACTGTAATTTCTGTCTTTGGCATTGCTGTAATGTCGTTAGAAACTTTGATATCTCCATCGTACATTGATTTTACAAGTGCATGATAATCATCTTCTGTAAATCCATCATTCCACTGTGTTGATTCCACTGGAAGCTGTACAAAGTTTTCATCTGCATTTTCAGATACTAAACCAAGTTTATCAATTTTTCCTCCGTAGTTGCTCCATTTGTCTGCTTTGATATCTGTAAGAACTGTTGTAACTGTTGTTCCAAGTCCTTTCATAGCAGATGTGATTGTTAATCCTTCACCAGCTTTGTCGATAATCGGAGCCTGATCTGTATCTACACCGATTACTTTTTCCGCCAACTTTTGCTGCTGCTTCTGCTGCTGATGTATAGATACCGCCTCCACATGCAAATACAGCTTCTACACCTTTTGTTCCGTACCATGTATCCATGTAAGCTGTGATGTCAGCATCTCCATAGAACTGACCTCCGCATACATATTCTACCTGTACCTGATCTGTAATTCCAAGCTCTTTTGCTGCTTCGTTAGCACCTTGTACGTATCCGTATCCGAAACGTGTTACAGCCGGTACTTTCATTCCACCAAGAAATCCAAGATGTTTGTATCCTAATTTCACAGCTGCATATCCTGCCATATATCCTGAAAGCTCTTCCTGATAAGTAGCACAGTAAACATTATCTGCATTATAATGTTCTTTTACATCATAGTTTTCTTCGTTTCCATCATATTCATCACCAAGTGCTGAGCCAAGAATGTCTCCTGCTCCAACATCAAGAGCAACGAATTTTACATCCGGATACATCTCTGATTTTTCAATTACTGCACTCGCAAATAAATATCCTGGTAACAAAATTACATTTGCTCCATCTGCAACAGCTTGATCAACACTTGCTTTTCTCGCCTCATCATTGTCGCTTTCTGGTTTGTAATAAGTAAATTCTACATCGTTGTCCTCTGACCAGGCTTTTCCTGACTCATAAGTTGTCTGGTTAAAACTCTGGTCTGTGATATCTCCTGAGTCTGTAACCATTGCTACCTTCATGTCTTTCCCTGATTCCTTTTTCCCTTTATCATTGTCTCCACCACCACATGCGGTCAATGATAATGCCATCACGCCTGCAAGTAACATTGCAATAACTCTCTTTTTCATAAATACGTGTCCTCCTTTTTTTTTGTTAGAATCGGTTGTTAATTGAACAATAACATATATTGCATTACCATTATAGGACTTATGTCTTTTTTTGTCAAAACAAAATATACTTTGTAAAATTTCTATAGTTATTTTTTGCATTTTTTGTGCACTTTTCCAATTCAATTGCTTTTATAAATGCTATTTATTCCTAATCTAACGTTTAATGTTCTCTTAATTTATGAATTTTATACTTTATGTGCCAGAGTTGTTATTTAAAGAAAAACTAAATACTTTCTTTCCCCTGTGTTGTGTCCATTTTAGTTCCAGAAGAACATTCATCTTATCAATTTTCCTGTTTCCATCCGTAAGTATTACATCCTTATACACCTTAGCAGGTACCTTGTATTTCACTTTATATTCAAATGCTTCCTGTTTTTTTTCTATTTTTCCATCCCCATCATAATAAAAATCATATTCTGTTGGATCTTTCTTGTTATCTTCTACTATCGAAAAGATATAAAAATCAAGCGTTACCCCGGGTTCGATCTCTTCCCAGAAATAACTCTCAATCTCATTTATCAATACCAGCTTCCCCTGATACTGTTTTTTATCTACAATCCCCTGTACTTTGATTTCATTTACATTGACTGTTTCTGTTCCCTCGTTCTTCAATGTCCCATATAACAGATGATAATGGTAACCTTCCTCTTTTTTATAGTGATTATAATATCCTTGAGGATTTGTCGGTTTGACCTCCTCTCGGATATCTTCCCCTTTCACTTCCAGCTCAAGATTACCTATCTGAAAGACTTCTCCCGACTGTTCTGTCGTTTTCTTTGCCTCATATTGTTTTGTGCTACATCCTGTCACCAAAAGCAGACCGCAAAGACAGCAGCACCCTATCTTTCCTACAAACTTCATCCTTCTACTCCACCTGTAAGACTGCATCGACTTCTCCACCATTCATCTCCACTTCCGGATCTTTTAATGATCCTGTTTTAATATTGATAATGATCGGATACTCTCCGCTTTTCATCACGAGACTTGAAAATACCGGAATCATGATCTCCGAAGAGTTCTCGTTTTTCATTCCATTTGGCATCTGATAGGAGATTGCGCTCTCATCCAGATCCACCTTTGGCTTCCGATTCAATAACCACCATGTCCCGCCGCCGATTAACAAAAGCAGAAGGAACAACAGGAAGAACCAGATCACTTTTCGCTTCTTTCTTTTCAGAATCCGCACATATCCAAAATTTCCTTCTGTATCCCTGCATGGAATATATCCCAATACCGCTTCCGAAGAGGACAACTGTTCCTTTTTATCCTGCAACAGCAGAATCCTCCATTTGAATTCAGTCACTCCGTTGTTCTCTTTCATTTCCAATGTCAGCAAATACCTTTGTCAGATCGATCTGCATCTTTTCCGCTTCTTTCAAGTGGATGTAATACCAGACTCTTCGGCTATGGTCCTTCCATCGGTGTCTGCTCTCCTTATTTCTTACCACTTCATAATTCATCTTACTGTTCTTCCTCCACAACTAACGTAATATCAATGTGCCCACTGTTCAAGGTAAATTCCGAAATTGCACTTCCCGGTTCCAGAAGTCCCGACTGATACAATTCTTCATTTCCATCCTTTAAAAGAATGTAGTATTCAATGTAACAGGGGATGGGGATATTAGAAGGATCTTTGTTCTCCAAACCCCTCCACATGATAGGAGATGGCATTCTGATCCAGATTCGGATCCTTCGGGCGGCTCGACAGATACCATGTTCCTATTCCCACAAGCAACAGCACAAGCAGAATAAGATAACATAAAGGAGGAATCTTTTTTTCGTTTTACAACACGTACAAAAGTATCCTTATGTACATTACTTTCGACTTGAAGAAATCCGACACAGGTTTCTCCTGCCTTTAATTTCGTCTTATGCGGAAACACCTCTATCTTCTTATCATCCTGAGTCAAATATCCGACTGCATTCTCTTTTTTTCCCGGCTTTCGAATCGACAAGAATGAGATATCCACCATTTGGATACTGTTGCCGCATATCTTTTGCACTAATATAGCTCCATTTTTAGGAGTCTGGCTGTCTACCAGTGTCAGTGTTTCCTCTTTCCACTTTTTTTGCTGAATTCCATTCCATCTCCTCCATTAGAAAAGGTCTGGCAGCTTTCATAAGACCACCGGTACCTTTTCGCCTTTGCTCGGCTGATATATTATGTAAAAAACCATATTTTCTTCCCCCTACAACTTATCTTTAGTCAAAGTAACATCTGCGTAGAATTAGATGCATAAACACATTTGTATTTCCTGTCGACTCTGCTGCCATTACCGAATTTCCAATTACT
>ENA-OQCW01001168-OQCW01001168.1-human-gut-metagenome-genome-assembly--contig:-NODE-1168-length-11342-cov-2.606598_pt1 | contig 11342 bp, 9 predicted proteins | sample MGYA00242767_ERZ504593 | MGnify/ENA primary metagenome ERZ504593 (study PRJEB26092, sample SAMD00036307) | human gut metagenome | host: Homo sapiens | study: EMG produced TPA metagenomics assembly of... | reverse complement strand
GAGAAGAGGACTATCCGCGATGGATGGTCCTTTCTGATAATTAAGGGAAAAAAGTTCTCTGCCAGAATATTCAAGCGTAAAAGGCATTGCAACTTAAAAACAGATTGTTTATACTAAAGGAGAGAAATATTGACAGAGAAAAAGCAGAGCAGTATTACCAACAAAATCTGAGAGAGCTGAAAGGATAGAAGGAATGGCATTACAGTTTATTATGGGACCACCCGGTTCGGAAGGATGCCCATTATTTATATGAAAAAGTAACAAAAGCATCTTTGGAGCATCCCGAGACCAATTATATTGTGCTTGTGCCGGAGCAGTTTACCATGCAGACACAGAAAGATCTTGTGATGGCAAGCCCGAGAAAAGGAATTATGAATGTAGATGTGCTGAGCTTTGGACGACTTGCACATCGTATTTTTGAGGAGACCGGTGGAAATCAGCGGACGGTTCTTGATGATGTGGGGAAAAGTTTTGTGCTGAGAAAGATTGCGGGGGATTGTGAGGCAGAGCTTCGCGTACTTGGAAGTAATCTGAAAAAGACCGGATACATCGGGGAAGTGAAGTCGGTTATATCGGAATTTACACAATATGATATACAGGAAGAGACGTTGGAACAGATGATGGAAGAGGTGAAAGACTCTTCTAATCTTTATTATAAATTGCAGGATATCAAGACGATTTACCATGGATTTCGAGAATATCTGAGAGAGAAATATATTACAGGGGAAGAACTTTTAGATGTCCTTTGTACTGTGGTGGGGGAATCTAAGATTTTAAAAGACAGTGTGGTTGTACTGGATGGGTTTACCGGATTTACGCCTGTTCAAAATAAGCTTTTGCGTGAACTGTTTGGTGTCTGCAAGAGGGTTGTGATTACAGTGACAATGGAGCAAAAGGAGAATCCATTTTCTTATAAACATCCATACCAGCTGTTTGCATTGAGCAAGCAGATGGTGACTTCCCTGATTACAATTGCCAAAGAGACAAAGACAGATGTAGAGGAGCCGATATATCTATATGACAGACCGATTTATCGATTCCGCGAGAATACAGCACTTGCATTTTTAGAGGCGCATCTGTTCCGCTATTCAAAAGAGCAGTATGAAAAGGAACAGGATCGTATTCAGGTTTATTGTGCGAAGAATCCGAAAGAAGAGGTCGATTTTGCGGCGCAGAAGATTCGGAATCTGGCTCGGACAAGAGGATACCGTTATCGGGAGATTGCAATCATTGCAAGTGACTTGAACACATATGGAAATCAGATTGAAAAGATTTTTGGAGAATATCAGATACCGATCTTTATGGATCATAAAAGAAGTATTTTGTTGAATTCATTTGTGGAATACGTCAGAAGTCTTCTTGCGATGGTGGAACAGAACTTTTCATATGAAAGTGTATTCCGTTATCTGCGCACGGGACTGACCGGGTTTTCAGACGAAGAGATTGACATTGTGGAGAACTATGTGATTGCGCTTGGAATCCGTGGATACAAAAAATGGCAGGAGAAATGGATTCGAAGAGCCAGAGGGATGGAGGAAACGGAATTGGAACGTATTAATGACATCAAAGAACGTTTCCTTATTCAAGTGGAAGATGTGACAATGGTATTAAAAAAACGAAACAAAACGGTCTCAGAAGTCACAAAAGCACTGTATGACTTTCTTGTGAAGGAAGAATTGCAAAAAAAGGTAAAAGAATATGAAATTAGATTTGGAAATGACGGAGAACTTGCATTAGAAAAAGAATATGGACAGGTATACCGTATTGTAATTGAATTATTTGATAAGTTTGTAGAGTTGCTTGGAGAGGAACAGATTGCGCTGAAAGAGTATTGTGAATTGTTGGATGCAGGACTTGAGGAGGCGAAGGTTGGTGTGATCCCGCCAAGTCTTGATCAGGTTGTGGCGGGGGATATTGAAAGAACCCGTATCAAGGACATCAAGGCGGTGTTTTTGCTTGGAGCCAATGACATGTATATTCCAGGAAAAGAAAATGCGGGAGGTATTCTCTCAGAGCATGACAGGGAGCTGTTCCAAAAAGGAGGAGTGGTACTGGCTCCGGGAGCGAAAGAAAAAGCATTTATCCAGAAGTTTTATCTCTATCTGCTGATGACAAAACCATCCGAACAGTTGTATGTGACATATAGTAAAGTCTCTGCGGATGGAAAGACACTTCGCCCGGCATACCTGATTCAGGATTTGCGGCGAATGTACAAAAAGATGGAAATTCAAGATGCAGATTGTCAGCCAGACAAAAAAGAATTGACACCGAAAAGCGGATTTGCATATCTGATTGAAAAGTTACAGAAAAAACACGAAGGATTGGGCACTGAGTGGCAGGAACTGTATACATGGTACAGACAAAATCCAAAATGGCGAAAAAAAATAGAACAGATAGTGGAAGCTTGTTTTTATGAAAAACCAAAAGATGGTCTTACAACAAGAACAGCACAACGATTGTATGGGACTATTTTAGAGAACAGTGTAACCAGACTAGAAAAATTTTCGGCATGTGCCTATGCTCATTTTTTATCTTACGGGCTAAATTTGCGGGAACGTGAGGAATATACTTTTCAGGCGATCGATCTTGGAAATATTTTTCATAGTGCCATTGAACATTTTGCAAAAAAACTGGAGGCGGAGGGGTACACATGGACGACGCTTCCGGAAGTAAGAAGAGAAGAACTGATTGAAGAAAGTGTGGAGGAAAGTATTGTGGATTATGGGAATACAATCCTCTATAGCTCGGCGAGAAATGAATATATTATCAAACGTCTGAAACGTATGATGAGGCGCACCGTCTGGGCACTGACAAAACAGTTGGAGAAGGGCGATTTCATGCCGGGCGGGTATGAGATTTCTTTCGGAGGGGCATCCGGACTATCCACATCGGACATTGCGCTGGATGGACATGGGCGAATGAGACTGCGTGGAAAGATTGACAGGGTTGACATCTGTGAGGATGAGGACAATGTCTATGTCAAAGTGATTGATTATAAGACGGGGGCGAAAGCGTTTGATCTGGGGGAATTGTATTATGGCTTACAGTTGCAGCTCGTTTTATATCTGAATACGGCGTTAGAACTGGAGAGCAGAAAGCATCACGGGAAAACAGTGATACCTGCGGGGATTTTTTATTATCAGATGAAAGATCCAATCGTGGACAAGGAAAAAGATGAAGAAAAACTGGAAAAGAAAATATTAAAAGAACTGCGTTTGGATGGCGTGGTGAATGCAAGGGAAGAAGTGGTGCGGCATTTGGATAGGGAGATATCTGGGAATTCACTTGTTGTGCCGATCGGGCGAAATAAAGACAGGAGTCTGTCAAAGGCATCCAAAACAGCTACACAGGAAGAGTTTGAGCTGATTTCAGAGTATGCCAAGAAGCAGATGAAACAGATTGGGACAAGAATATTAGAAGGGGAGACGGAGGTGTCCCCATATGAGCTTGGAACGATGACAGGCTGTAGTTACTGCCCTTACAAGGCGATTTGCGGATTTGAAGAAAAAATTCCGGGATATGAATATCGGAGACTGCAGAAACTGAAAAAAGATGAGGCGCTTATGAAGATGAGAGAGGAGGTGTCAGAGTGGGAGTAACATTTACACCGGAACAAAAGCAGGTCATTGACCTGCGAGATCGAAATATTTTGGTATCGGCAGCAGCCGGATCAGGAAAGACTGCGGTGCTTGTAGAGCGTATTATTACGAGACTTACAAAAGATCAAAATCCGATAGATGTGGATCAGCTTTTGATTGTGACCTATACGGAGGCAGCAGCATCAGAAATGAAAGAACGTATACGTACAGCAATTGAAAAAGCACTGGAGGAGAATCTAGATAATGTGCATCTGCAGCGTCAGGCGACATTGATTCACAGTGCACAGGTGACGACGATCCACAGCTTCTGTCTCTCTGTGATAAGGGATTATTTCCATACGATCGATCTGGATCCGGGATTTCGGATTGCCGAAGAAGGAGAACTCAAACTACTTAAGCATGACGTGATGGAAGAGCTTTTAGAAAGGTATTATGAAGAGGGGAGTCAGACTTTTCAGGAATTTGTAGAGTGTTTTGCATCTGGAAGAGACGATAAGAAACTAGAGGAGCTTATTTTGCAGCTATATGAATTTTCAAGAAGTTATCCGAATCCGGAAAAATGGCTGCAAGAGTGTGTGCAACAGTATGAGTTTGACAGTCTGCAGGCGATGGCAGAGTCAGAGTTTGTAGAACATATTATGCGCAATACAAGATATTATATGAAAGATCTGAAAGAAACTATTGTATCAGGGCTGCAAGTATGTGACTGCGAAGATGGGCCGTATATGTATCGGGAGATTCTGGAAGCAGACCTGCAGAATATAGAAAAATTAACAGTGCAGAAGACTTTTTGGAGATGTCCACCTTGATTTCTAAGGTGAAATGGGCAAGGCTTGCAACCAACCGCGATAAGAGTGTTTCGGAAGAACTGGCTGCCTATGTGAAAGGTGTCCGGGAGGAAGTCAAGAAGACGGTGGCTTCGGTTGTAGAACAGTATTTTTTGACGCTCCCGAAGAATTGTATCAGGATATGCTCTCGGCAAAATCGAATATGGAAGTGCTTGTACAGCTTGTAAATGATTTTGCCGATACCTTTGCAGAGAAGAAAACCGGGAAAAATATGATTGATTTCGGAGATATGGAACAGTTTGCTCTGCGGATTCTGACATTGGAAGAGGGCGGAAAACTAGTGCCGTCTAAGGCTGCAAAAGAGTATCAGGAGAGATTTGCGGAAGTTATGATCGATGAGTATCAGGACAGTAATCTGATTCAGGAGGAGATTCTGACGAGCGTATCCAAAGTCTCTAAAGGAAGCTATAATATTTTCATGTGGGGGATGTTAAGCAGAGTATCTATAGATTCCGTCTGTCAAGACCAGAGCTTTTTATGGAAAAGTTCAACACATATAGTCTGGAGGAGAGCGACAGCAGAGAATTGATTTACACAAAAATTTTCCGAAGCAGAAGAGAGGTACTTGACAGTACGAACTTTATTTTTGAACAGATCATGACAAAAAGGGCTTGGAGGCATCGCATATGATGACAAAGCTGCGCTCTATGTCGGAGCATCCTATGAAGAACAGGCTGGAAATGAGACAGAAGTTATTTTGGTAGATACGGATTTTGAGGATGAGGAGGATCAAAAGATAGAGGAAACGAACCGAGAGCTGGAGGCGAGAGCCGTGGCAAGACGGATCAAAGAACTTGTCGGTCATCACATGGTATTGGATAAGGAGACGGGAGAATACCGGACTGCCAGATATAGTGATATCGTAATTTTAACGCGGAGCCTGAAAGGATGGACAGATGTATTTACGAATATTTTGAACCGGGAGGGGATTCCGGCGTACAGCGGTTCTAAGGAAGGGTATTTTGAGACGAGAGAAATTCGGACAATTTTGGACTATCTGCGGATTTTAGATAATCCGAGACAGGATATTCCGTTTGCGGCAGTGCTGACCTCCTGTTTTGGCAAGCTGACGAGTGAGGAGCTTGCGAATATACAGTGTGAAGGGGAAGGAAAGACATTCTATGAGCGGACATTGTTCTATTTGGAAAATGGAAGTGACGAAAATCTCAAAGAGCGGATCACAGATTTGCTGAGAAAGTACGAAAAATTCCGAAGAAAAGTACCTTATACGGCTATTCACACATTGCTATGGGACATTATAGAAGAGACAGGATATGGAGATTATGTGGCATCGTTACCGTCCGGAGAACAGAGAAAGGCGAATCTGGAGATGCTTGTGGAGAAAGCAGTGAGCTTTGAGAGCACCAGCTACAAAGGATTGTTCCATTTTATCCGCTATATCGAGCAGCTTCATAAATATGATGTGGACTATGGCGAGGCATCTGTTTTGGATGAACAGTCAGACACCGTCAGGCTAATGAGTATTCACAAAAGTAAGGGCTTAGAATTTCCGATCGTCTTTGTGTCCGGCATGAGCAAGCGATTCAATACACAGGATATCAAAGGAAGTATTGTGATTCATCCAGAATTTGGTGTCGGAATTGACGCGGTGGATGTAGAAAGAAGAACGAAGGCACCAACATTGTTGAAACGGATGATTCAAAGAGAAGTGTTGATGGAAAATGCAGGCGAAGAACTTCGTGTTTTATATGTGGCACTTACAAGAGCGAAAGAAAAACTGATTATGACGGGTACGATATCGAATTTGGAACAGAAAATAAGAAGTTATGAAGGGCTTCGCAGCCACGAGGAAACGGAGATTACATTCAGCAGACTGACAAAAGCAAATTCTTATTTTGACTGGGTACTTCCTGCACTTTACCGTCATGCTTCCTTTGCACCGATCTTAGAGATGTACAATATAGGAGTGCCGTTTATGAATCCGCTGTATGATCGTGATGTGCCAATCCGGGTATACAAAATGGGAATCGGAGAGATTGTCGCGGGGGAAGTTGCAGAGGAGCTGAGCGGACAGTATACGAAAGAGCTGTTGCATAACTGGGATGATACACGCACCTATGACGAGCAGATGAAAGAACAGTTGAAAATACAGTTCGGGTATCAATATCCATATGAGCGTGAGCGAAAACTGAAGCAAAAAATGACGGTATCAGAACTGAAAAAACGTGCGTATTTGGAAGGAGAAGCCGGAGAACTTGTGTTTGACGAGGCAGATGTCATTCCGCTTCTTCCGAAATTTTTACAGGAAGAGGAGGAGCTTACCGGGGCATCAAGAGGAAGCGCTTATCATAAATTGCTGGAATTGCTTGATTTCTCGAAAAAGTATGATGAAGTTACATTGAAGGAACTGATCGAGGAACAAAAACGAAGCGGAAAGTTGTCGGAGGAGATGTGTGCTTCGATTCGGGAGAAGGATATTTTACAGTTTTTAAACACGTCTGTCGGAGAGAGAATGCATCGTGCGGCAGCTTGTGGAGCATTGCGGACAGAACAGCCTTTTGTTCTTGGAATAGATGCAGATGCATTATATGAAGGGGAAGGACTGGAAGAAACAGTTCTCGTTCAGGGAATCATCGACGTCTGGTTTGAAGAAGATGGAGAATTGGTTGTTTTGGATTATAAGACAGACAGAGTGTTCAAAGAAGAGATATTGAGGGAAAAATATCATACACAGCTTGATTATTATGCGCGGGCATTGGAACAGCTCACAGGGAAATGTGTGAAAGAGAAGATTATTTATTCCTTTACAATGCAAAAAGAAATTGAGGTGTGAATATGAGATATATAATGTGGTATTTACTGGCGATCAATATCGTGACATTTTTCTTATATGGGATAGACAAACAGAAGGCACGCAAAAAAAGGTGGCGGATACCGGAGGCGACGCTTCTTTTGATGGCGGTTTTGGGAGGCTCTGTTGGAGCTTGTGTTGGGATGAAAATATTCCGACATAAGACTCAGAAGCCGAAATTTTATATTGGAGTGCCTGTTATTCTTTTGTTGCAGGCTGGAATTGTGGTATATGTTTATTTGAAGTAGGAGATAAAACTCCTACTTTTTTTGAATTATAGGAAATTCCTTTGGAATCCTATAATTCAAAAAAATGCACTTCGTGCAAAGATGCGCAGCTCGCGGGGGTGAAATTATCACTGCGTGAACCGCTCGCGCGCGAAGATTGCGCAATAGCGCAATCTTTTTTGTGATAAAAGATGGAAAAAAGAGGACAGATATGGAAAAAATCTTTCTAATAGGAGTTGTTTGTGTTATCTTAATATCGATTGCAGTAGTGGATGCAAGAAAAAAGAAAATTCCCAACATACTTTTGGGAATACTTTTTTTCTGTGCGGTGCTTTCCGGATTTATCTTTCCGGAGATATCGTGGCCGGATCGAATTGCGGGAGGGATTCTGGTCAGCGTAGTGTTTTTGACCGTGATATGGATTCGACCGGGAGCATTTGGGGCAGGTGATGTCAAGCTCATGGCGATATCTGGTCTTATGCTCGGTGTGGGGAGAAATCTCACTGCATTTGGATTTGCGATAGCGTTAGCGGCATTATATTGTCTGCCGGGGATATTGCGCAGAGATAGAAAGAAAGAGTCGGAGATTGCCTTTGGACCATTTTTGTGTGTGGGAATTTTGCTTTCTATCTTTTTGGGAAAGGCATTTATCCGATGGTATATCAGTTAAAAGTGAGGAGAAAATAGATGATTATTGTGAGAGGAGCGGGAGATCTTGCGACAGGAACAATTTATGAACTTCATAAGGCGGGATATCGTGTACTTGCCCTTGAATGTGCAAGACCGACGGCGATTCGAAGAGAAGTTGCCTTCAGTGAGGCGGTCTATGACGGAGTGAAGGAGGTAGAGGGAGTCACTGCGCGTAAGATTACTTCTGTAGAAGAGGTGGCAACGGTTTGGGAAAAGGGAGAGATTCCTGTTTTGATAGATGCCGAGGGAAAAAGTATTGAAGCATTACGTCCGTTGGCAGTGGCGGATTTAATTTTGGCGAAGAAAAATCTTGGTACAAGGCAGGATATGGCGCCGCTTGTAATTGGAGCGGGACCGGGTTTTGCCGCAGGAGAAGATGTAGATGTAGTGATTGAGACGATGAGAGGTTATGAGCCGGGAAAGGCGATTTATCAGGGAAGTGCACTGGAAAATACAGGCATTCCGGGAATGGTAGGCGGATATGCAAAAGAGCGGGTGATCCATTCGCCGGCAGAAGGAGTTCTGAGACAGAAGCATCACATTGGAGAAATCGTGCAAAGAGGAAGCGTGATTGCTTTTGTTGGGGAAGAACCGGTGTATGCGACACTGACGGGAATACTGCGCGGATTAATCCGAGATGGATTCGCTGTGAAAAAAGGAATGAAGATTGCGGATATCGATCCGCGACCGGACAAGCAGGCTGCATGTTATGAGCGGTCGGACAAAGCAATTGCAATTGCAAAAGGGATTTTAGATGTAGTGCAGAAACATTTGAGATTACAACACTTACTTCAGATACATCCGACACAAGACAGAGTGATCGCATTTGTAGGAGGCGGTGGAAAGACGACGTTGATATACGAACTTGCAAAAGAATTGGAGTCGGTTGGAAAAAGAGTAATTGTCACAACAACAACGCATATGCTGAGACCGAAAAATGAGTGGGAATTGCTTCATACAGTCGGGGTGCCGTGTGAGGAGGAACCAGAGAAAATTAGGGGACTTTCGGAGGAGGAGTACCGAAAACTGAAAACACAATGCGATGTGCTGCTAGTCGAAGCGGATGGAGCTAAGCGAAAGCCGCTCAAAGTTCCGGCAGAGCATGAACCGGTGATACCAGAAGATACGGATATGGTAATTGGGATCGCAGGAGCCTCAGCGATTGGGCGGACGATCAAAGCAGGCTGTCACAGAGGAGAACTTGTGGGGGAGTTACTTGGGAAAAAACTTAGTGAGATCCTGACAGAAGAGGATGTGATGACAATCCTGAAAAGCAAGGCAGGACAGAAAAAGCATGTGAAGCAGAAATATCGTATGGTCATCGGACAAGCAGATCTTTTGACGCAAGAGCAGGTGGAAAAATTCAAAAAAGAACAGGGGATTTGCCTGTATTCAAGGAAAGGAGGAGCAGATACCAATGGAGAAAATATCGGAATATCGTGAAATTGCAAGAATGTTAAAGGACGGAAAAACCGTGGTAAAAAAGACGAGGATTACAAAGGAGCGCTGTCTGGAAGAAAGTCTTAGCGGAGGATTTACACTGGTAATATGTGGAGGCGGACATATTTCGTATTCACTTTGCAATCTTGCGAAGATGCTTGGATATCAAGTGTGGATCATTGATGACAGAGAAGAGTTTGCCAATGAAGAACGGTTTCCGCAGGCGGATCACGTATATTGTATGGGATTTGAAGAGGCATTTGACAAGGTGATTTTTCCAGAGAGCGCATGGTATGTCATCGTGACAAGAGGTCACCAAAATGACTATGAATGTCTCAAAAAAGTGATGGAGCGAAAGAGCAGCTATGTAGGAATGATTGGAAGTAAAGGGAAAGTGCGAACGACACTTGAACGTCTGAAAAAAGATGGGGTTACAAAAGAACAGCAGGAGCAGATACATGCTCCGATCGGGCTGCCAATCGGAGCAAATACCCCGGAGGAGATCACAGTTAGTATCATGGCTGAGATGATACAGGAAAAATCAAAGCTTGGTTATACAGATTTGCCGAAAGAGATGATAGAGTGGCTTTTGAACAAAAAGCAACCGATGGTGATGACCACAATCGTGGGAAAGAAGGGCTCGGCTCCGCGCGGAGTTGGTGCGAGAATGCTTGTTGCAGCAGACGGCACGATGACAGGGACGATTGGTGGAGGTGCAATTGAGCATCTCGTGTTACAAAGGGCATGTATCATGCTCGAAGAAGAGAAAGAGTTTGCCTTAGAGGCTTATGATCTGACAGCGAAAGCGGCGGCGAGTATCGGAATGATCTGTGGAGGATATGTAGAGGTTCTGTTTGAAAAGGTCATCTAAATATGATAGAATATCAGATTGGGTAAAGAAGCATAAAATGACGAAGAGAAAGGGGAATATCGTTGTTTCACGCAAAAAAATTATATAAAAGTAACAAGCCTTGAAGAGGCGTATGAATTGAATCAAAAAAAATCAAATGCGATTATCGGAGGAATGCTCTGGCTGAAGATGGGCAACCGAAATATGCAGACAGCAATTGATCTGTCGGGACTTGGTCTGGACCAGATTGAGGAACAGGAAGATGCGTTTTCCATCGGATGTATGTGTACACTTCGCCAGTTGGAAATGCACGAAGCATTGAATCTCTATTTTGGAGGCGCGATGAAAGCTTGTACAAGACATATTGTCGGTACACAGTTCCGCAATGGCGCAACGGTCGGAGGAAGTATTTTTGGAAGATTTGGATTTTCGGATATATTGACTTGTCTTCTGGCATTAGATACATATGTGGAATTATATCATGCAGGTGTGATTGCGTTATCAGAGTTTGTGGAGATGCCTCGCGATAATGATATCTTGGTGCGCATTATTATAAAAAACGATGGCAGAAGATTGCATATCGGTCACACCGTGAGGCGGCGACGGATTTCCCGGTGATCGCCTGTGCGGTGGCAAATAAAGACGATCAGTGGTATGTATCTGTCGGGGGCAAGATCAGGAAAAGCGAAACTTCAGGTAAGACAGGCGCAGATTGAAAATGCAGAGATATTTACCAAAGAGGTGATTGCCGGATATACATTTTCTTCTAATATGCGTGGAAGTGAAGTATACAGAAGACATTTGGCAGAGGTGTATACGAAAATGAGCAGTGGAAGAAATACTGGCAAAAAATCAAGTGAGAAGGGAGCAGTGAAC
>ENA-OQCW01001166-OQCW01001166.1-human-gut-metagenome-genome-assembly--contig:-NODE-1166-length-11352-cov-2.256125_pt1 | contig 11352 bp, 10 predicted proteins | sample MGYA00242767_ERZ504593 | MGnify/ENA primary metagenome ERZ504593 (study PRJEB26092, sample SAMD00036307) | human gut metagenome | host: Homo sapiens | study: EMG produced TPA metagenomics assembly of... | reverse complement strand
GCGCTTATGCGGTATTATCAGCCGTTTCCAACTGCTATCCCCCTGTGTGAGGCAGGTTACCCACGCGTTACTCACCCGTCCGCCACTCAGTCATAAAAGTCTTCATCCCGAAAGAATCCGTCTTAAATGCTTCGTTCGACTTGCATGTGTTAAGCACGCCGCCAGCGTTCATCCTGAGCCAGGATCAAACTCTCATAAAAAGTGTTTGTCCGCCAGTTTTGAACAAACTAGCTTCAATAGTTTAGTTTCCGTTAAAACTTACTGCTTTAAAGGACGACATCTCATAATCTCTTATTTGATGTCAGTTCGTAAATTGAAAATTTCAAAGAATTTTCAGGGTGTTTTACTGTTCAGTTATCAATGTTCGTTTATCAATACCGGCTTAAAAGCCGTTGTTGATTTGTTTTATTTCGTTACCGCTGTGGGCTGTTTTTGTTGCCCTCGCTCGCGGCGACTTGATTATAATATCACCAATGGGGCAGGTTGTCAACAACTTTTTTCAAGTTTTTTTCGATTTTTTTGGACATATTTTTAGCTAAGCAACGCAACCCAAGTGTTTATGCGAAGTTTCAGTATGTGAATTTGGGGCGGTTTTACCAGTTTTAGTGTGTTTCCGTGCATTTCTTTTCGTTTTTATTTATGGATATACTGAAATCTGTCAATACATGTTTTACTACAAAAAAATGCAGGAGGATTTCTATAAGGAGAATTCTGTCTATATTGGAAATATTGCAAAAAACGCATGGAAATGAGCTGCAGATTTTACAGGATATTTCCATGCAGATTGCGCTTTCTGACTCGGCTAGATTTCTTTTAGATGAGCAGCCGACAAAAAGCGCTGCGCTGAAAAAGCAGCTAAACCAGTATCGCTCTGTCAATCAGTTTTTTGATGTAATGTACTGCTATTATCAGAAGGATCAATACCTTTTTAATCACATGACATCGATATCAATTGATTTATTCTGTGATACGGCCTATCAATTGGAAAATTATAGTCCAAGTGAGGTGAAAGATCTTCTCTGTGCAAAGCAAAAAAAGTTACTTGTGCTTCCAGAAGAGGCGATAGAGGGGGAGCTTGTCTACTTTTATGATGTACAGGCAAAGAATGTAATCTATATTTATCCGGTAGCACCAAAGTATGATACGATTTTGATTTTCTTCATCGGCACCGACCACTATGATGATCTGTTTGCAGACGAACAAGAAAACACGAGAAACACATGGCTAGTCTACGATGGAAATGTCGTAGTAAGACATGGTGCAAATGAGATAGATAATGATCTGCTACTTAGCGAACTTGGTGATGAAACTGGGCAGAAACAGGTAAAGCTTCAGGGAAAAAATTACCTTCTCACACAGGAGATAGATGATGTAGGTTTTTCTTATGTTGCATTGCAACCGATGAATGTTTTTACCGATCGGCTTAAAACCCATCTTTGGGGAATTGCTGTTTTGATTATTCTGTGCTGTGTGCCGACATTTCTGATAATTGGAATTTTGTCAAGTCGTGTGCTAGGCGGTGTGAAAAAAATAAATCGTATGCTGCCTGGTGAGGGAGAGGAAACCTATGATTTGGGAAAAATTGAGGTTGGAATCCGACAGTTGGTAAATAGCTCTGAGGATATGAAGCAGGATCAGATGTCACTTCGAAAGAGTCGCTTTATTCGAAGCTTTCTTCAGAGCAAATATACGGCACTTGAAATTTTAAGGCGCGATGCAGCTGATGCGAGAATCAATATTTCGTATGGATTTCAGATGGTTGGTGTAATTGGAAGTAGTGCATCTGGCAATGAAGAAAAAATATTTGAACAGATTCTTGAGTTCATTCAAAAACAGGAAAATCTGGATGGATACGGGATTCATCTAGTTAACACCAATCAACGAGTGATGGTACTTTTTGGAGAATCGGAGGAAAATTTGTATCAAGCCTATGATAAGATTCTTCGGATTGGCCGAGTACACTGTGACGAGTTTGTGGTAGCGGTTAGTTGGGCGCATCGTTCCCTACTCAATGGCTCATTGGCTTATTTAGAGGCAAACACAGCCTATGACAGCCGATTCTTAGTGGATAGCAGTCAGATCATTCGCTTTACAGAGATTGGTCAGAACTCATCTGTCAGCAACTATCAGAATCTGAGAAGCCGCTACATGGTACAGCTAGAAAATACGATTCGTGTGGGAAATGAGCAAGAGGTTGAAAAGGCAATCCATGATCTTTGTAAAAAGTTGGAGGAAGAGCATGCGACACTTCTGACGTTTCGTCTTTTGTATGACGAAGTGTTACGTTTTCTTATGGATCAGTGGAATGGAGACGAGAAGGACTGGAATCAGGTCTATAATGTATTTACACTGTCAAGATGCTTAACAATGGAAGATTTCACTTCACTTTTGACAGAGGCCTGCCATATGATTTTGGACACAAAGACCGATGTAAAGAACCATCAGTCAGAGCTGGTTGTAAAGGCAATGGAGATTATGCAAAAGACGTATTCTGATCCAGATTTAAATATGGCATCACTAGCCGACCAGCTTGGCATCTCTCCGGTAACACTAGCAGTTGAGTTTAAGAATGAAACCGGAATTAGCCCATCTGATTATCTGGCAGTTGTGCGGTTAGAGCGTGCAAAGGAACTGCTTCGCACGACAGATCAGCTTGTAAAGCAGGTGAGCGAGGCGGTAGGATATGAGGATGATCATGTATTTATAAGACGCTTTAAAAAATATACTGGAAAGACACCGGGACAATACCGAAAAGAGTCACAGCAATGAAGGGTCAGGGACATATCAAAGTGATATGCCCCTGTTTCTGTAGCATTTATCAATGCTGCTTATATTGCTCCAAGATCTTTTCGATGTAATTATTATTGGTTCGCTCTGTAAAATTTCGAAATGCCTGTGTGCCACGTGTGACTGCCAATTGCTGCGCAGTTTCTTTCTCAGCTTTTGTTTCCATATCTTTTTGCATTAATTTTCGCAAATATGCAAAGCGGTTGTTGATTTTCTTTTCTTGATTTCTGCGCTTGATTTCAGCCACCTTTAGAGCAATGTATTTGTACTGGGCTTGTTTAGCTGTTGGTGCTTCTGGTAGCTTGTAAGCTGGAATTGCATCTAATAGTGCTGAAAGCTCATCAAGTTTTTCCGCAGACAGTTTCCAATCGCTTAAAGCACTTTCCCATAGTGGGCAATCCTTTATCACGATTGGAACTTCTGGTAGATTTACTACGTCTTCAGATGCCAATTGTTTTAAGGTTTTGACCGTAAATCGTATGCCGACTATAGTCCGTCCCTGCTTTACTGGCTCGTAGTCGAAGTGACAGTCTGTCTTTTCGTTAAGCTCATTATGGCATTTCTTTAAGATTTCAGCATTGAAGAATTTAAATTGATTATATCTAGTTGCCTTACATTTTAACAACTCTTTCAAATCATCCAATTTGATTTCCCATGATTTGCGAAAACGGTTGTTTTCCAAGTAGAGGAATAAACATAACTGTATCTAGATTTCAACTCGATAACATTTTTTCCAAGACGATATCTGAGATAGCCCAAATCTTCAATATTGAAAATATATTCTCTCGCCGAGGGTGTACATGTAAGCGTAATTTTCCATAGTCCGTTGCCGTCTGGAACAGCTTCGGCTTCTTCGAATAAGGAAATTATCTTAAATCCATCTGGCTTTGTGGCATCTTCAATTTCCACAATTTGGAATAAATTGCGAAGTCGTTTATTAAGATCGTCCTTTAATATTCTGGTTACACATAGGACACGTTCGAGTTCTCCTTTTTCGATTATGACTGTTCTTTTTTCTGGATCATGACTATCAATTCTTGCCAAATATACATCAAGTAATTTTAATTCTGGTAAAGTTAGGTCGGTTTTCGCAAGCGACTGTAGAGGGTTTGATTTTTGGACGGTCAGCTTGTCGGGATTTCCTAGTCCAATTATGTCTGAAGTTTCTGGCAGCTTTTTTTCTCCTTGGCATTTATCTGATTTCCCCTTTCCTTTTTCTTTTATGATATAGCAATGGTACGAAAATGTCAATATAAAAACGTACCTTTTAGAAAACAATCATACTCTTAACGAAGAACGATCGTACCCGTCGTGAAAAAACATCGTTCTCTTCGTGAAAAATGATCGTACCTTTCGTGAAAAACTATCGTACCTGTAAATATTAAAATCCTAGAATTGATGCGGTTTCTGGAATTCTTATAATCAAGAAAGTAATCAAGAAAATAATCAGGAAGGTAATCAAGCAATCAATCAAGAGAGCGTGAATGGTGGTTTTTAATGTGTATGATAAGATAGGAATCGTAAAGAGCACTGTATTTTCAATCAAAACGATGAGATAGTGTGAAAAACAATCGTACCTTTGTATATCAAAAATATAATATTTCTGCGACTTTTAGAGCATTGGTAATCAAGATAGTTCCATATTAGGTGAGGATGTATTTTAAGATGTATAAAAGGAAAAGGTGTATGAATGGTAAACATCTCTGTATTTTCGGCCCGAACGATGAGATAGCATGAAAAACAATCGTACCTTTATATACTCTAAATCCAATATTTATGCGTGTCTCAGAACGTCCGTAATCAAGTTAAGAAATCTACAGTCAGGCAATTTATATGACACAATAATCAAAATTTCCCAGTTTTCACGCAAAACGTACAATTTTGACACTTTAACACAATAAACCTATTGATAAAGTATGCTTTAAGTGGTAGTATCTTCCTAAATTTTAATTTACTAATTCAATTATCGGTCACAGACTTAAAAAGCAATATGTATCAGCCTTGTACCACTACCCCAATAGGAGGATACATTATGAAACATCATACAGAAGAGCATGTTAACAAAAGAAATTGATAGATAAGGAAGCGATTAATATTGTCATTGAGCCACATAACCACAGAGCAATCATTGGCTTTGATAAAAATGGAATCTACAAATAAACCATAGAAAAAGAAGCGAACAGATTACTTGATTTTGCTTTGAGGAGCCTAAAAGTACCATACCTGGATAAAAACGGTGGAACTTGTAGCCTACTGGCGAAAAGTAAGAGAGTGCTTCATAAAGAAAAAATAATTGCATAAAAGATATCAGTGTTCCATTAAATCCAATTCATCCAAATAATCTCTTAAGTCCTGAATATCTTCAGCTGATAATTCATTTGCCTTGATCAAAGCAGCTGTCATGCGCTTCAGAACTCCCTTTCCCCAAATTTTTGAGTAGTCAACGGCAGTACGTTCAAAATAGTCATCCTTTGCAATCAGCGGATGGTAGATGGATATGCGTCCTTTTCGCTGATATGTCAGATATCCCTTTCCAGCCATTCGAAGCATATAGGTAGAAAGAGTTTGGAGCGTCCATCCACGATGAAATCGCTCATTGAGAAGTGTGAGAACCTGAGATGGTGAGACATCTGCTCCGATAGACCAGATACAGTCCATGATCTGCAGTTCAACATCAGTCATTTTTTCCATTGAAAACCTCCTATTAGTATCGTATTTCAAATATATTGTAGAATAAAACAAATAAAAGTCAATAAAAGAAGTTGACAAAGTATAAATATTATGATAGTATACAAGTGTATAGTAAATAGGATGCGTGGAAGATTAATTAGTATCTATTTTCGAAAGAAAAGGATGTTTCCTAGGATAACTAGAAAGGAAGGTGGGTCCAATAGAGCAGGTAGAGGAATGTAAGAATGACAGGAGTGGATCACAGCTATATTTATTCATGTACATCAAAAGTATCATTGGACAGTCATCTTAGTAGATAGTATAGCAGGGGGAACATGGGGGATTGCAGGTATAATCGGATATAAGCAGGGCAAGATGAAGTAGTTTTATGTCACAGGGACAAATAATGAAAAGGAGATTGCAGAATGAAGAAAATAAAGATAATAATCTTTTTTATTACAATAATGCTTAGCCAGTTTTGTCGTACAAATATAGTAGAGGCTGCGAGTGATAGTATTTATTGTGGAGAACTTCCGAAAGATGGTTCACCATTAGTTGTTACATATTCTCTGGAGCCAGCAGATGAACGTTTGAATGGAAACAAATATATAATATTTACGATCACAAAAACTTCAGTCACATGGACATGTGTAGATATACCTATAAATTGGTCGTTTAGAGGAGAAATGAGCATTTTGAATCAAACAACTGGTATGTATTCGGGACAAAATATGACAATGAGCGGCAGATCTGGATCATTCGGATATTATAGTATACCAGGTCATACATATAGAATGCACTTCAATGGATTATTTTACATTGTGGATGCTTCTGGAAAGATTATAGCACTTGCGTCGAATGAGTATGAAAGTGGATCTTGGTCGTGGAAAGTACCACTTAATTAAAAGAATTTGAATTCTTGTGTTCAAAATTAAGGGAGAGAGTAATATGGCAGAGCATATGATAATGATATCATCCGATGAAGAAGATGTCACTAAGTTAAAAAAATTAATAAACGACTATGATTTTAAAATAGATACAATATCGAACTACCTAGGTCTGAGCATTGAACAATTAAAGAAATTTCTTGATGGAGAGAGCTTATTTCCAAACGATAAAAGGAAGTTCTTCCAAATAAGCGACAAAATTAACTTGCTGTATTACAGTACTGAAATGGAAAAGGATATAGAGCTAGAAGGATTTTTAACTGTATTAGTACAATTTCACGGGATATCAACAACGAGCATTGCAAAAATATCAGGAGTCTCTTTGCAAGATGTTGAAAATTGTATGGAGCATAAATTTGATCAAGTATCTGACGATGCAAAATATAAAATTGCAATAACAGCAATGCGGTTGAGATTTTTATTGAAAGAGTGCGAAACTCAAAATGAAAATGTTTAATAACAGAGCAATGACGGAAAGCCATTGGGACGAAATCTGTCCCCTGTGGCATTTTTCTGTGTCTAAATGTTTTTTCAAAAGAAGTGAAATCTCCATTGTTATTAGATTGGACATGGTTTACAATAGAAAATATGCATATTAGGTCAGATGCAAAATGAAAAAGGAGGAGTTTGAAAATGATACGTTTATTTGAAGAACATCAGGTTCGAAAGACAACTGAGCTTTCTTCATCTTTGTGGGATTTTAGTCAGGTGACAGATGGAAAAAATACGCCGGTTGGAAAAGTAATGGTGCCTTCCTGTTGGGAAAGCTATCCTGGCTTTGAAGCGTACAGAGGACAGGGCTTGTATGAGTGTAACTTTGAGGCAGACGGTGATGTGCGCATTGTCTTTAAGGGTGTCAGCCATACGGCAAAGGTTTTTGTGGACGGAAATCAAGTTGCAGAGCATTACAATGCATTTACTCAGTTTGAGGCAGTGGTCAAAAATTTGCCTTCAGGTGTTCATAAGTTAAGTGTCTTAGTGGATAACTCATTTTGTGAGGCGTCTGCCCTTCATGTGGAAAATGATTACCAAAGCTACGGCGGTATTTCAAGAGGTGTGGTATTAGAAAAGCTTCCGAAGCATTATATTAGACAGATGCATTTCACCCCTATTTATAGGGAAGGTAGTTGGTATGCGAAGATCAAGCTTGTGATTGCTTCTCTTACGAAAGAGGCATGGGATGGAACTGTGAATGTCACGCTGAAAAATGGTGAGACGGAAGCTTTTTTGTGCAGCGAGACTTGTAGTATGAAAGAAAATGAAGACGAGCTTACGATTGAGACTGATGAGATCGCCTGCAAGGCTGTAAGTGCTTGGGCACCAGAGCATCCAACTCTCTATCAGGTAACTGCACAGCTTCAGGATGAGAGTGGCTGTGTGATTGATGATTTGATTGACCGCGTGGGCTTTCGTGAAGTGAAGACACAGGGAAAGGACATCCTTTTAAATGGAAAGAAGCTTCAAATTAAGGGCTTCTGCCGTCATGAGGATCATCCGCAATTTGGCTGTGCGCTGCCGCTTTCTGCAATCATGCAGGATTTGCAACTTGCACGAGATATGGGAGCAAATTCAATTAGAACATCTCACTATCCAAATGATGAGCTGTTTCTTGATTTGTGTGATGAGCTTGGTATCTTAGTCTGGGAGGAGAATCATGCAAGAGGCTTAAGTGAAGAGCAGATGAGGAATCCAAACTTCGAGCGCCAGTGTGAGACTTGTATTCGCGAGATGATAGCAGCTCACTATAATCATCCGTCTATTTATATCTGGGGTATTTTAAATGAGTGCGCAAGTGACACAGCGTATGGCAGAGAATGCTATAAGACGCAGCTTGAACTAATTAAAAGTCTTGATGTGACGCGCCCACGCTCATTCTCAAGCTGCCGCTTTAAGACTGACATATGCTTTGATCTTGTTGATGTAGTTTCCTATAATATTTATCCGAAATGGTATCATAATACACCAGTAGCAATGTATCTGGATGATTTGTATAAATGGATTCAGACAACACCGGGAGAGGGAAAGCCATTTTTAATCACTGAGGTTGGTGCAGGTGCAATCTATGGATACCGCACGCCAGCGAAGGTGAAGTGGTCTGAGGAGTATCAGGTGCAGGCACTTGAGGAGCAGTTAAATGCGATCTTATCCTACAATGATTGTTCTGGTGTTTATATCTGGCAGTTTTGCGATGTGCGCGTAACAAATGATTGGTGGAATACACGTCCGAGAACAATGAACAATAAGGGAATTGTGGACGAGTACAGAAGACCGAAGCTAGCTTATGAGACAGTTAAGAAAATCTTTTCGTCTGTTGATACATACAGAGAATAAGGCTTCAATTGAATGATACTTGCATGAAAAAACACAAGTGAATCTAAAAAAATAGATGTATGAAATAAGATAAAAAGTAACGAACATGGAAGGAAAACACGATGGAAAAACAGAAGAAGTTTTCACTGAAAAAATCTATCTGATATGAGTATAAATGGTGGTATGTGTTTGGCATAGCAATTTTGCTTTGTGTCGATCTGGCAAATATTTATATTCCGCAGTTTATCGGAGATATAATTGACGGACTGACAAATGAAACGCTGACAAAAGCCGGCATTCCAATGATGCTCATGAAGATATTGATTGCAGGACTGATTATGATGTTTGGCCGTTTTGGATGGCGCTACTGCATTTTTGGTTGCACCAGAAAGATTTGAATATCGTCTTAGAAATGATATGTTTGGTCATTTGGAAACATTGTCGGCACGTTATTTTTAATGAGCACAAAACTGGTGATCTGATGGCGCATTTTACAAATGATTTGGAAGCTGTGCGAGTGGCAGTAGGTATGGCTGTCATTACAACCTTTGATGCAGCTGTCATGTCAATTATGGTTATCATTAAAATGATCATATATGTTGATCTGCGTTTGACTGTGCTTGCATTTGTTCCAATGATTCTTGTTGCAATCGGATGTTATTTCTTTGGTGTTCAGATGAAAAAGCGCCAGACTGCCAGACAGGAAGCCTTTTCATTTCTTTCAGATAAGGTGCAGGAAAGTATTTCTGGTATCCGTGTTTTAAAGGCCTTTGTTCAGGAGAAGAAGGATCTTGAGGAATTTCAAAAGGCAAATGAAATAACATGGAAAAGAATCTTGCCGTTGTGAAGCTAAGGAGTTTGTTTGGACCACTGCTTGATTTGATTACGGGAATCAGTCTTCTTTTGACATTGATCATTGGAGGAAAAATGGTAATTAATGGAACTGTATCAGTTTGGTCAGTTTGTTGCATTCAACTCTTATATTGGTATGCTCGTATGGCCGATGATTGCTTGTGGTGACTGTATAAATACATTTAGTCAGGCATCAGCAGGCTACAAGCGTATCAAGGATATCTTCGATGAAAAGCCGGATATTATTGATAAGGTAAAAGAGAAGGATGGTGAGCATTTAACTGGTGATATAGAGCTGAAGAATCTGACATTTCAGTATCCAGATGGCGATACACCTGTTTTAAAGAATGTGAGTGTTCACATTAAACCAGGCGAGATGTTAGCAGTACTTGGACGAACTGGAAGCGGAAAGTCCACGCTTGCAGATCTGCTTCTTCGTGTATATGACTGCGAAAAAGGAATGCTTTTGATGGATGGAAGACCTATTGATGAGATTCCGCTTCATGTGCTTCACCGTGATGTGGCTTATGTGCCTCAGGAAAATTTTATGTTCTCAGATACACTTGAGGAAAATATAGCGTTTGGACTTGAGGATCGTATTTTTGATCATCCAAAGCTTCGCGATAATATTAAGGAAGCAGCAGAGGCGGCCTGCATTCACAGCAATATTATTGATTTCCCAGAAGGCTATCAGACACTTGTTGGAGAGCGTGGTGTAACGCTTTCAGGCGGTCAGAAGCAGCGAAGCTCTATTGCACGTGCGCTTCTTAAGAATGCCCCTGTATTGATTATGGATGACTCACTGTCTGCTGTCGATACAGATACAGAGGAGCAGATTTTAGAGAATCTGATTCGTCTGCGCAAGGGAAAAACAACTATTATTATTGCACATCGTGTTTCTACGCTTCAAAAGGCTGATCATATCGCAGTATTGACTGAGGGTGAGCTGACTGAGTATGGTACACATGATGAATTAATCCGCGAGGGCGGCTTCTATGCAAAGATTTATGAGAAGCAGCAGCTTGAGCAGGAATTAAATGAGATGTAAGGGGGTGCGGCAAGATGAATTCAATGACAGATGACAAATTGGAAAGTAATTATAAAGGAAATGCGCTGCTGCATCTTTTGTCTTATATGAAGCCGTATGCCGGATGGGTAACGCTTTGTCTGGTTCTTGTGCTGGCACTTACAGGATTTGATTTATATAGACCAACACTTATTGGAGATGCGATTGACAACTTCGAGACGCAGGGCGATTACAATGTAATTATTAATACAGCATGGAAATACGGTATTGTGCTTGTAGTAAGCTTTATTTTCAATATGGCACAGACCTGGATTTTGCAGAAGACTGGACAAAAGATCATTCTGACTGTAAGACGAGAGCTGTATATTCATATTCAAAGCTTAAGCAGTCGTTTCTTTGATCTTACGCCCGTTGGAAAGCTTGTCACAAGAGTGACAAATGATGTTGAAGCATTAAATGAGATGTATTCGGGCATTTTGGTGCGCTTATTTAGAAATATCGTAAAGATAATAGGACTGGCTGTTGTTATGATTGCGCTAGACAGAGGACTGGCACTTGTTTCATTTGTGCTTCTGCCTATTGTTATGGTACTTACAGTTGTTTTTCGTATTATTTCCAGAAAATCATATCGAATTGTACGCACAAAGCTTATCAGATATCAATTACATTTTTATCTGAGAATATTTCAGGAATGCGCGTAATTCAGATCTTTGGACGAGAGGAGCGAAAGTTCGAGGAGTTTAAGGATAGGATTACAAG
>ENA-OQCW01001160-OQCW01001160.1-human-gut-metagenome-genome-assembly--contig:-NODE-1160-length-11393-cov-3.700337_pt1 | contig 11393 bp, 10 predicted proteins | sample MGYA00242767_ERZ504593 | MGnify/ENA primary metagenome ERZ504593 (study PRJEB26092, sample SAMD00036307) | human gut metagenome | host: Homo sapiens | study: EMG produced TPA metagenomics assembly of... | reverse complement strand
GGTGCACAGGGATTGGGATCATGTTCATTTTTTTTCATTCCGTTCTGTCCGGCAGCTTATATCACTTAAGCAGTACAGCACTTCCTCTGGAAAATGCTGAAATTTCTTCTTTTGTATATAAGCTGCCTAAAAGAGCTTGGTATTACGCGGAACATCCCCGTCTATACCACTGCCTTTCTTCCATCACCTGCGATTACCGGAATCTTTCAACCTCGCATTTACCTTCCACTTCGTCTGATTTCCGGTTATCCCCACAGTGCCCTCCGCTACATTCTCCTGCACGAATTGCAGCACTATCGCCAAAAGATGGCCTGTTGAATCTTTTTCTAAATATTTTCTGTGCACTCTACTGGTTCAATCCGGCTGTCTGGTATGTCCTTCATGAAATACGCATCGACCGTGAAATCGCCTGTGATACTTCTGTTTTGGAAACCGTAGGCGAAACTTCCTGTCAGGAGTATGGTTCCGCTTTAATTAATTTTGCTGAGACACTTTCTCACACTCCCCTTTCCTTCTCTGTCGGACTTGGCGGATCGATGCCGCAAATGAAGCGGAGAATCCTTAATATCGCCTCCTATCAAGCTCCCACACCATGGAAAAAGGCGAAAGGCTACGCTCTGGTTCTGGTGATTTCTCTACTGTTGATCAGTATGTCCCCTATGTTGTCTATGCAGGCCGCAAAGGAAACTTCCTTCCGCCCAGATACCTCGGACAGCATTGTTTCTACCATTGATCTTTCTTCTTATTTCAGAGATTATGAAGGTACTTTTGTCTTATATGATTTGCAAAAGGATCATTACCAAATTTATCATCCCGAACAGGCATACAAAAGAATTTCCCCGGATTCTACTTACAAACTCTATAGTGCTCTGTTCGGATTGGAAGAAAAAATCATTACTCCAAAAGATTCCATGATCCCATGGGATCACAATCATTATCCGTTTGATGCCTGGAATAAAAACCATACCTTGGACTCTGCAATGTCCGCTTCGGTCAACTGGTATTTCCAGACAATCGACAAAAAACTGGGGCACGGCAAAATCCGTTCTTACCTACAGCAGATTCATTATGGGAACGAATCGATCGATCAATCTGATTCTTACTGGATGGAGTCTTCCTTAAAAATTTCTGCCTTCGAACAAGTCAGCCTGCTGACAGATTTCTATCAAAATACCTTTGCTTTTAATCCGGAACATATTGCTGCCGTAAAAGATTCCATCCGCCTGATTACACACGGCAAAAACACACTTTATGGAAAAACAGGAACCGGTAATGTCAATGGGCAAAATGTAAATGGTTGGTTCATCGGATATATCGAAAACTCACAAAATACATATTTTTTTGCCACAAATATTCAGGCAGAACAGCAGGCCTCCGGAAGCACTGCATCACAGATTACACTGGATCTATTAGAGGATATGGGAATTTGGAATTGACTATATCCTTGAAACTATAAAAACCTAAAAAACCCCTTACGCTTTCATTGCGTAAGGGGTTCTATTATTGAAACTAATTAAGTTTCCACACCTATTCTATACGGTGTATTACTTGTTATTGATAGCAGCCTGTGCAGCAGCTAATCTTGCGATCGGCACACGGAATGGTGAGCAAGATACATAGTCTAATCCAATCTTATGGCAGAATTCTACGGAACTTGGATCTCCACCGTGCTCTCCACAAATACCTACATGTAAATCTGGATTTGCCGGTCTTCCTAATTTCACAGCTGTCTCCATTAATTTACCTACACCGATCTGGTCTAATTTTGCAAATGGATCGTTCTCGAAGATTTTTGCATCGTAGTATCCTTCTAAGAATTTACCAGCATCATCACGAGAGAATCCGAATGTCATCTGTGTTAAGTCGTTTGTACCGAAGCAGAAGAAATCAGCTTCTTTTGCAATCTCATCAGCTGTAAGAGCAGCTCTTGGAATCTCGATCATTGTACCTACATGGTATTTTAATTCAACACCAGCAGCTTCAATCTCAGCATCTGCTGTCTCTACAACAACTTTCTTCACATATTTTAATTCTTTGATATCTCCGATTAACGGAATCATGATCTCTGGGCAAACATCCCAGTCAGCATGTGCTTTCTGTACATTGATTGCTGCACGGATCACAGCTCTTGTCTGCATTCTTGCGATTTCTGGATAAGTAACTGCAAGACGGCATCCACGATGTCCCATCATTGGGTTGAACTCATGTAAAGAATCAATGATTGCTTTAATCTGTTCAACTGTTTTTCCCTGAGTATCAGCAAGTTTCTTAATATCTTCCTCTGTTGTAGGAACGAATTCGTGTAACGGTGGATCTAAGAAACGGATTGTTACCGGATTACCTTCTAATGCTTCATATAAAGCTTCGAAGTCTCCCTGCTGTTCTGGAAGGATCTTCTCAAGAGCAGCTTCTCTTTCTTCTAATGTCTCAGAACAGATCATTTCACGGAATGCATCAATTCTGTTTCCTTCGAAGAACATATGCTCTGTACGGCAAAGTCCGATACCTTCAGCGCCAAGCTCACGAGCTTTTCTTGCATCTGCCGGAGTATCCGCATTTGTTCTTACTCCTAATGTTCTATATTTATCAGCCCATCCCATGATTCTTCCGAATTCACCAGCGATTGTAGCGTCTACTGTCGGGATGATTCCGTCGTAGATGTTACCTGTAGAACCGTCAAGAGAGATTGGATCTCCTTCATGGTATTCTTTTCCAGCTAATGTAAATTTCTTGTTTGCTTCATCCATTGTGATGTCACCACATCCAGATACACAGCATGTACCCATACCACGAGCAACAACGGCAGCGTGAGATGTCATACCACCACGAACTGTTAAGATGCCCTGAGCAGCTTTCATACCTTCAATATCTTCCGGTGATGTCTCAAGACGAACAAGAACAACTTTTTCTCCTCTTGCAGCCCACTCTTTTGCATCTTCTGCTGTGAAGACGATCTTACCGCAAGCAGCTCCTGGAGATGCTCCTAAAGCTTTTCCAACTGGTACAGCTTTCTTTAATTCTGCAGCATCAAACTGTGGGTGAAGTAATGTATCTAAGTTACGAGGATCGATCATTGCAACAGCTTTCTCTTCTGTGATCATTCCTTCGTCTACTAAATCACAAGCGATCTTTAAAGCAGCCTGAGCTGTTCTCTTACCGTTACGTGTCTGTAACATGTAGAGTTTCTTATCTTCGATTGTGAATTCCATATCCTGCATATCTCTGTAGTGATCTTCCAAAGTCTTGCAGATTCCTACGAACTGTTCGTAAACTTCCGGCATAACTTCTTTTAACTGGTCAATCTTCTGTGGTGTACGAACACCGGCAACAACGTCTTCACCCTGAGCGTTCATTAAGAACTCACCCATTAAGTGTTTCTCTCCTGTTGCTGGGTCACGAGTAAATGCAACACCTGTACCAGATGTCTCTCCCATGTTACCGAATGCCATCATCTGTACGTTTACAGCTGTTCCCCAAGAATATGGGATATCGTTGTCACGACGGTAAACGTTAGCACGTGGGTTATCCCAAGAACGGAATACAGCTTTTACAGCACCCATTAACTGTTCTTTTGGATCTGTAGGGAATTCTTCCCCAATCTTTTCTTTATATTCAGCTTTGAACTGTTCAGCAAGTTTCTGTAAATCTTCTGCTGTGAGGTCAACGTCCTGAGTTACACCTTTTTCAGCTTTCATCTCGTCGATCAGTTCTTCAAAATACTTTTTACCGACTTCCATAACTACGTCAGAGTACATCTGGATAAATCTTCTGTAGCAATCCCATGCCCAACGTGGATTTCCTGATTTTTCAGCTAATACTTTGACAACTTCTTCATTTAATCCGAGGTTTAAGATTGTATCCATCATACCTGGCATAGAAGCTCTTGCTCCAGAACGAACAGATACAAGAAGTGGATTTTCTTTGTCACCGAATTTCTTTCCAGTAACTTCTTCCATTTTAACGATTGCGTCCATGATCTGTTCCATGATCTCATCGTTAATTTTTCTTCCATCTTCATAATATTGTGTACAAGCATCTGTTGTGATTGTGAATCCCTGTGGCACTGGAAGACCTAACTTTGTCATCTCTGCAAGGTTAGCACCTTTACCGCCAAGAGTGTTTCTCATGCTTGCGTCACCTTCGGTGAACATATAAACCCATTTTGCCATGTCTAAACGACCTCCTAAAAATATTTTGCTTTAGTATAAAACATGAAAAATACGACTTTTTGCCATGAAGTCGTTCATCTTTTATATATCCAATAACGGTTTCCCCCGCTATCTGTATATCATTTTATCTGTTTTACTTCGGATAGTCAAGGACTTTCTTGGTAAAAACTACTGTTTTGTTACTTTTTTATCAAAGAATCTTCTATCTGTTCTTACTCTCACCCTCGAAGTGTTGCAATCAACCGTTTGGTATATAAAAGCAGGTCCAATCCATCTGCAATATTTCTCACACAGATATCTGCTTTTGCCCCAAGTTTCCCACACATTCCTTCTTCTCCCATCACAGCAACAGACAGCCCTGCAATTTGGCACATTTCCAGATCATTTCTTCCGTTTCCTATGCAGACACAGTAATCAGCGCCAAGCGTTTCCACAATCTTTCGCTTTTCCTCTGCCGCTTCACTTGTCGGAAATGTATGTATTTGTACCGGAAGTTGCTGACACAATTTCCTCACAGTCCCATGTGTATCTGCAGTCACAATGTAGATTTCCAACTGTTCTGAAAGCTGTTGCAAACGCTCAGCAACCCCTTTTTGCAATGTTCCATCCAATGCAATTGTTCCATTATAATCCAGGATCAAATACCTCATCTTCAGTTTCTGATATCCCGGGATTTCCACTGTAATTTCTCGCTGCTGTTTTGGCATAGTTTCTTTCTCTGCCTGCTTTGTCTCTCTCATCGTTTCCTTCCCTCTCCCATTCCCTCTTGCAAGAGATTTAGTCTATCACCTTCACGGATGTCATGACCGGCTGCTCTTCTGTCGGAATCGTGCCGTTATTGTCTGTCGGTTCTGCATCTTCACAGATTCTATCTACAACATCCATGCCTTCTGTCACATATCCAAATGCCGCATAACTTCCGTCCAGATGTTTGCTGTCCTCATGAACGATAAAGAACTGGGAACTTGCGCTGTCGTTTGCGCGAGAACGCGCCATGGAAATCGCACCCCTCGTATGTAAAAGATTGTTTTCCACTCCGTTTTGAGAAAATTCACCTTTGATCGTCTGATCAGATCCTCCGGTGCCATCGCCTCTTGGATCTCCGCCTTGGATCATAAATCCGCTCATAATTCTGTGAAAAGTCAGTCCGTCATAAAAACCTTCCTTTGCAAGATTTACAAAATTTGTCACCGTGATCGGCGCTGCATCTGCATCCAGTTCCACTTTAATCGTCCCATAATCCTTCACCTGGATTTCTACATGATGCTTTCCGGTAAGAAGATTCTCTTCACCACCTTCTGTTCCCTTTTCTGTCTTCGTTGTATCTTTTGAGGCTTCTTCCTTCCCTTTTCCACATCCTGCAAATATACTCATCCCTAAAAGGATTGTAAGCAAGATCGATACCGTCTTCTTCATCTTAATTTTTCTCCTGTCACTCATATTTTTTAAGTTTCCCCTATCATAGCATAGTTTTGCCAGAATGTAATCTGATTTTATCTTCTATCCTTATTATTCTCTGTTACAATTCTCTGTATAATGCTTTCAATATCCTGTCCCGTAATAGAAATATCTACAATCTCTCCATATTTTCCAAGTTCTACCATAATTTCCATTGGATTCTTTTCCTCCGGACGATATATGATTTCTAAATGGTAATCATCTACAACCTTAACATTCATACCTGCCGCTTTTGAACTTCTAGCCATTTCCACTGCATTTTTCTTTACTTCCACTGTAATCCGCTTAAATTCTGTAAACTCTTTGCGGATGTGCTCCATATCCGAATCCACAACAATTTTTCCTTTATTAATCAAGATAATTCTCTTACAGAGCGCTTCTATATCCTGGAAATCATGAGAAGTAACGATAAATGTTGTCTTTTTTTCCTCATTCATCTGTTTGATAAATGCACGTATCCGCTTGTTTCGACTCCGCATCCAATCCAATTGTCGGTTCATCTAAATACACAATTTTAGGATTATGCAAAAATGCTGCCGTAATATTGCAAACGCATTCTTTGTCCTAAGGATAATTGCCTCTCCGGCACATTCAAAAGTTTCTCCAGTCCTAAAATATCCCGAAATTTTTCAATATTCTCATCAAATATCGGTTTCGGAATTTCATAGAGTCTTTGCAGAACACGAAAAGACTCTATAATAGGAACATCCCACCATAACTGGGAACGATTTCCGAACACCACCCCGATCTGCTTATTATTCTGGATCCGCTTCTTGATCGGTTCTATCCCATCTACAATGATTTTTCCGGACGTAGGGGTAAGTACACCTGAAAGCATTTTGATTGTTGTTGATTTTCCACTTCCATTCGGACCTACATATCCCACTGATTCTCCACGTTCTATCTGGAAATTAATATCATCCACCGCACAAAAATTATCAAACTGTGGCGTCAAAAAACCTTTCACTCCGCCAATCAACCCCGGCTGTACGATTTTTCTTTTATATTCCTTACATAAATGCTGCACTTCTATCATCTTCACCGTTCTTAATTCCTCTCATTTATATCACATTTGTATTATAAGCACTGATTCGCCATTCCTTTTAAGTACCTGTACTATCATATTTTTTCATTCCACAACACCAAATGAGCACTGCTGCCAGCGCAAAGAGCAATGTCACTGCCAAAAGCCACATCGGTACACACATCTTTGTTTTCCCAAGTAAATACATTGCCGGATAATATCCAATAAAGCCGAACGGTATCACTACGGTAAAAAGCACTTGAAAAACTGCCGGAAATATATTAATCGGATATTTTGCAAATTCACGAAAAGTCTGTATAAGCTCTGCAATCTCATTTCCCTGGACAAGCCAGAAATTAAGCGCATTAAAAATCAAATAGAGGGAAGAATTCAAAATTGTGCCCATCACGAGAAACTCGATTAAAAATGCGATCAAACCAATCGAGCACTCCACTCCTGATTTTGCGAGTGACCAAATCATCAAAGAGCACGGCAGAAAAAAATCTGACTAACGACGCAAATTCCATTCGAAATGTCAGCATTTGAAACAAAACAGAAGCCGGACGTATCAAAAAAAATATCCAACTTTCCCTTCCTAACAAAACTCCCAATGCTCCATACATTATCTAAAAGTCCCCGGCTAATAGCCTCCGTCATTGCACCCAGGGAAAATATCAAGCAGACACCATATATACTCCACTCCCCAAGAGTACCAACTACATTTGCAATTGCAAATACGCCAAGAAATCCTGCTGCTTCCCTCGCAATAATAGAAATCAAGCGAATAGTACTATCCATCGGATATTGTACAAGGCATAACATCCCTATTCTTAAAAATTCCTGATACAATCGAAAATAATATTTCAATCTTTTCACTCTTCTATCCTCCTTGGACAATCACTTTCCGAATCACCATATGATACAACAAATGAGCTATTGCTCCCATTATTATACACCAGAATATCTGAAGTCCCATATATCCCATGCATTCTTCCAATCTATATTTCCCAAGAAAAATATTTAACGGAACTGATACCATACCCGCAAATGGAAGAAGTCCAAATACCCTTGCAACTCCTTCCGGAAATAAAGCTAATGGTACAACCCCGCCAGATAATATGGACAATACTGCAGTCTTTGTAAATGCCATGCCAAACATACTGAGTGTATAAAAAGAAGCTAGTCCAACCATAAATTCCACATAAAATAAAATTACAAGCGCCAACAACACACTAATTAAAAACAAAAGAAATTCCCCGGCTCCTGCCGGACCTACTCCTCTCAATATAAAAAAAGAAATTAAAGAAACCGGAATTCCCTTCCATAAAATAAAATATGCAAACTCTCCACTGCGCCGTGCAAATAATGTATAAAACAACGTCACCGGACGTAAAAGTTCTGTCCCAATCGTTCCTTCATATACCCACTCTGCAAATTGCATATTAATTCCACCTGCAAACTGTGACGATAAAACCTTGGACAAAATGACATACGTTATCATCTCCCCCATCGTAAATCCAACAAGTTCATTCTCTCTCATAAACACAATTTTCCATAAAAAATAGTAACTGAAAATAGACACAAGTGTACCAATCGTATTAAACCACACTGCTTTCGTGTATGCCATCTTTTCTAAAAATGTCATTCTCACAAGATAATAAAATTTTTTCATTGACATCTCCCCCCACTTGGCTTTTTATACTGTTTTTTTGTACAAAAAATGCACGATTATAAAACCGTGCATTTTTTACTTTTCGTCTTCTGATATTTCTATTACATATTCGATTAAATTTTTAGCCTTTAATACCAGACTGTGCAACACCTTCGATAAACTGTTTCTGGAAGATGAAGAACAGTACGATCATCGGAATAACTGCCATTACGGCACCTGCCATCTGTGCCGGGTAGTTTGTAGCATATTGTCCTTTCAGTGTAGAAAGTGCTGGAGCTAATGTCATCTTAGCCGGATCTGTGTTAACGATCAATGGCCACATGAAGTCATTCCATGCAAATTTCGCTGTAAAGATTACCAGCGCTACGATACCTGGCTGTACTAACGGAAGCATGATCTTTCCAAAAATCTGGAATCTGTTACATCCGTCAAGCAATGCTGCTTCTTCCAATTCCTTTGGCAGTGACATAAAGAACTGTCTCAATAAGAACGTACCAAATGCACTGAACAAGTTCGGGAGGAAGAGACCCGGTAAGGTATTGATCAATCCTAAATTCTGAATGATCAAGTACTGTGGGATTAAGAAAATCTGTCCCGGTACCATTAAGATAGATAACAAGATCATGAAAATCGCATTTTTAAATGGAAAATCAATTCTTGCAAATCCATAAGCTGCCATTGTACAAAATGCAACCTGTACCAATACCGTAATGATGGTTACCACAATCGTATTGATATATACTTTTCCGAACGGCAGAATCTCAAGTACATATTTATAAGAGTCTAACTGCCAATGTTCCGGTAAAATTGACGGCGGTATCTGCATAGATTCCGGCAATGTCTTAAATGATGTAAACACCATCCAGAGGAATGGGAATACTGTGACTGCAATACCTGCGATCAAAAGAATGTGTATAAGCAAATGATTTCTTGTAGATGTCTTTTTCATCGTATTTCCTCCTTTCCTCTAATCGTAGTTTACCCATTTCTTCTGTCCGACCAGCTGGATCACTGTGATGATCATGATCACTGCGAACATAAAGATAGAAATTGCTGCTGCATAACCTTTTTCTCCATACATAAACGCATTCTGATAGAACAAAACATTCATGGTCTTTACTTTGTTGAACGCCGGGTTTGTCACCGGATCGACCATCATATAGATGCTGTCGAATACCTGGAACGCACCGATCAGACCTGTGATCATTACGAAAAAGATCGTTGGAGAAAGTAACGGGATTGTAATCTTAAAGAACTGTTTTACTGGTCCTGCTCCGTCGATTGCCGCTGCTTCATAGTAAGATCTTGAAATTCCCTGCATACCCGCAAGAAGAATGATCATATTATAACCGACACTTCCCCAGATTGCCACGATCATTACGCAGAACAATGCGGTATGCGGGTTTGTAAGCCAGCTCTGCCCTTCGATTCCAAAGATTCCAAGAACCGTATTTAAAATACCGAAGTCTCCGTGGAAGATCAGTTTCCATACAAGTGCTACTGCTACTGACATCGTTACTGATGGCAGGAAGTAGATTGTCCGATAAAAAGAAGTTCCTTTGATTTTGGAGTTTAAGAGGGATGCCACTAACAGTGACAGCGCCAGCCCGATCGGCACTGTCACAACGGCATATAAAAGTGTATTTTTCATGGCGAGCATCAGATCTGGTTCTTGGAACAGACGTTGATAGTTGCTGATTCCGCAGAAGGTTGCCATGTTAAATTTGTTTACATCATTAAAACTGAACCAGAAGTTCTGGATAAACGGAAATACATAGAAGATCAGAAGTCCGATCGTAACCGGCGCAATAAATACGTAGCCTGCTACCCAGTCTTTCTTCTCACGTCTGCTCGCTTTCCGCCTTACTTTTTTCTTTCCTTCGCCCATTTGTATCTACCTACTTTACTTTGCGTTCATTTCATCAAGAATTGCATCTGCCTCTGGCTTAATGTTCTTACAAGCCTCTTCTAATGTGATTTCTCCCTGCCAAGCCTGCTCTAAGTAAGTTTTTTCAACCTGAGAAAGTTTTGCAGTCACTTTACAGTGAGGAAGTAATTCTGTGTTCGGTACATTGTCAAGGAATACCTGAAGATTTAAGTCTTTATGTGTATCTAAGAATAATTCCTGGCAGTCATTTCTAGCAGAGATAACTGTACCTGATTTTCCTTGGATTTCCTGAGCTTCTTTGCTTCCTAACCATAATGCGAAGTCTTTTGCTTCTTCTGGATGTTTTGTATTTGCAGATACAGAGAATGCAAGACCATTGATGATATCTTTATCTACACCATTGAAAGAAGGTCTTTTTACGATTCCGTATTTTCCTTCTAATGTTTTATTATAAGAAGGAATCATGTAGTTTCCTGAGAAGTACATTGCTAACTGTCCGCCCTGGAACATACTGTCTGGATCTGTATCTGTCATCTGCTGTAATGTTGGTGAAAGTCCGTCTAATACAAGATCTAACCATGGCTGGATACCTTCGATTGTCTCTTTTTTTATCCCATCCTGTTTCTGTGTTATCTTCATTTAAGAAATATCCACCGTTTGCGAATACAGCTGCATCATATGTAGTCTGTCCGGAGTTACGGTTAATTGCTGTCGGATAAACTCCGTCCGGAAGCCCTGCTGCTTGTAAGTCTTCACAAGTTTTTCTGAAATCTTCAAATGTCCATCCATCTGTTGGATAAGCAACTCCTGCCTGATCAAAGATTTCTTTGTTGTAGAATACGGCATTTGTATCGAAATCTTTCGGGATTCCGTATAATTTACCTTCTACTGTATATCCATCTACCAGTGGTGCCGGGAAATTATCATGCACCTTTAAGTCTGACTCTTTCTCTGCATCTGTTAAATCCATTAAAATTCCTGCGTCTGCATATTCTTCTACATGAAGCACGTTCATAGTGATGATATCCGGAGCAGATCCACCTGTTGCGCTTGCCTCTAATTTTGTCCAGTACTCATTCCATGTTGTAAGCTGTGTCTTTACTGTTACATTTGGATTTTCTTTTGAGTATGCCTCTGCCATCTGTTTCATAACCGGTTCTTGGTCAGAATCCCACACACTCA
>ENA-OQCW01001151-OQCW01001151.1-human-gut-metagenome-genome-assembly--contig:-NODE-1151-length-11439-cov-2.028907_pt1 | contig 11439 bp, 10 predicted proteins | sample MGYA00242767_ERZ504593 | MGnify/ENA primary metagenome ERZ504593 (study PRJEB26092, sample SAMD00036307) | human gut metagenome | host: Homo sapiens | study: EMG produced TPA metagenomics assembly of... | reverse complement strand
TCCATGAATTATCAATAGTAACAGGAGAGAATAAGACGGATGATATTGGCGAGTATACAGACCCGGATGTAATTGGCGGCGATGAAATAGAGAATAATATTGCCATTGGAAAGGTAGTTGCAGTATCAGGAACAAGCGATGGCGATAAGGACCATGTTAATGATGGTAAGCTTGAGACAAAATGGGATAGTGATCCGATTAAAGGAGATAATGCGAAAAAGTTTTCCTGGGTTTCTGTTGATCTTGGAACTGAAAAGTATATGAGGTGAGCCAGCTGGTTGTACATTTCTACAATAAAATTTATCCAACACAATGGCAGATTCAGACATCGAACGATGGAGAGAGATGGACAACAATCAAAGAGTTGACAAAGGCGGACAATGGACCGACAAGTCCAGTTGAGACAATCAATTTGGATACACCAGTGACAGCGAGATATTTCAGACTTTATTTTACAAAACTTAACACAGTGGCGGCTGGAAATGGAGTCGGAGTACAGGAGTTTGAAATCTTGGAAAAGAGAAGAAAGATGATGTGACTGATAAAAATACTCTCAACGAGGTAATCAAAGAAGCTGAGGGAAAAGTAGAGTCAAAAGACTACACAAAAGCTTCAAAAGAAAGCTTGAAAGCAGTTATTGCAGAGGCGAAGAAGGTTGCAGAGAATGAAAATGCGACACAGGATCAAGTGACGCAGGCAACCGTAAAATTGCAGGAGGCATTAAAATCACTTCAATTGAAAATTACGGAACAGCAGAATATTGGTCTGAAAAAAACAGTGACAGTATCGGGAACAAGCAATGGTGAGCCAGAGTCCATTAATGATGGAGACGAAACTACAAAATGGGATAGTGATCTCATTAAAGGAGAGGAAGCCACAAGTGAGGAAGCGTGGTTTGCGATTGATCTTGGTGAGCAGACCAATTTGATTGATGGACTGAAAGTTTCGTATTTTAATAAAGTATATCCGATAAATTATGAAGTACAAGTATCAAATGACAACAAGACTTGGACGACGGTAAAAACCTTAACAAGAGAACACGATGGTGAGGCGCATCCAAAAGACGATATTCAGTTTGAGACGCCGGTTTCTGCCCGCTATGTGAAAATGCTTTTCAAAGAGATGAATAGTGCAGCAGCAGGTCATGGCATTGGAATCAATGATGCACAAGTTATCGGAAGATATGTACATGAAAATGCGAGCGTTCAAAGTGTATCTGGAAACATGGATATTTTCGTTCAGAAAGACAGTGCATTTGATAATGCGAAGCTTCCGACTGTAAATGGAGTTTTGGGTTACAGTCGAAGAGATGAAAGATCCTATGAAGGTACTTGTTCCAGTAACCTGGAAAGCTGGAAATGTAGATATGGGCACAGAAGATACACATACTGTTGGACTGGAATGTTGAGTCTGAATGTAATTGTAAATACTGAGAACAAAAAAGCAAGTGTGAATGTCGTTGTTCAAGGTGAAAAAACAGAAGAGATTGATTACAAAGCCTTAGAAGAGCAGTTTGCGATTGCAAAAACAAAAGAACAGGAACAGGACAAATATACAGAAGAGTCTTATGATGCATTTAAAATAGCATATGAAAATGCGCAAAATATAAAAGAAAATGCAATTACACAAAAAGTTGTGGACAGAGGTACAAAGACTTTGAAAAATGCGATTGCAGGTCTGAAAGAAAAATCAAACGAACCTGAAACACCAGAAGTGGATAAAAAGGAATTACAGGCGAAAGTAGATGAGTACGATAGATTAGATCCAAATGCATATACGGCAGACAGCTGGGAGATATTTGAACAGGTATTGGCAGATGCAAAAGCAGTGTTAGCAGATGACAAAGCGACACAAGAGACAGTAAATGCAATGCTTCAAAGCTTAGTGGAAGCATACGGAAAGCTGGAAAAAGCGGAGTCAAAAGTAGACAAAACGAAATTACAGGCGAAAGTGGATGAGTACAGCAAACTAGATTCAAATACATACACAACAGATAGTTGGGAGGCATTTGTGAAAGTATTAGATAAGGCAAAAGCAGTATTGGCAGATGGAAACGTAACACAGGATACTGTGAATGCAATGCTTCAGGATTTAGTGCAAGCGCGTGAAAATCTGAAAGAAGCAGAGACTCCGAACCCTCAACCAGAAGTTGATAAATCTAAATTGCAGGAAAAAGTAGATGCCTACAGTAAATTAGAGGAAAAAGCCTATACACCGGACAGCTGGAAAATGTTTGCAAAAGCATTGGCAGATGCAAAAGCGGTATTGGCAAGATGAAAATGCGACACAAAGCAGTGATTGACAAAGCATTAGAAGTGTTGAATACAGCATAACGGTGCATTGAAGGAAACAACAACTCAGACTGAGCTGGATAAGAACAAGCCAGACAGCAAGAAACCGGCAAAAACAGGAGATCCGACAAGCGTATTGGGCATCTTCTCATCTATGATTTTAGCGGGCGGCTATATCTTGGGACGTAGAAAAAAAGACGATAAGTAAGAATGAGAGAACCCCTTCATATCGGTAGTGGTATGAAGGGGTTTTCCTTGCGGGAACCAGAGAAATTGAGTATACTAAAAAGAAGAAAATGCGACTCTGGGAAAGGGGAGAAGATTGAAAATGAAAGTGATTGATTTTCAAGATGCAAATTGCAGGCATTGCTATAAATGTGTCCGAAATTGCAGTGTAAAAGCAATTTCAGTTCGGAATGAACAGGCGCATATTATTCGGGAAGCCTGCATTCACTGTGGGCATTGTCTGGAGGTCTGCCCGCAGAATGCGAAAACATTCGCAAGTGATATGGAGCGTGTCAAAGGGTATCTGAGACAGGGGATGAAAACCGTGATTTCTATTGCTCCATCTTATCTTGGAGTGTTGGAGTATAAAAATCCGGGACAGGTTGTGGATGCACTGTTAAAGCTTGGATTTTTTTGAAGTTCGCGAGACGGCAGAGGGAGCGGCGCTTGTCACACGTGAATATCAGAAACTTCTGGAAGAAGGAGCGATGAAAAATCTCATTACAACCTGTTGCCCAAGTGTGAATGATCTGATCGAAAAATACTATCCAAGTCTGACAAAATATATGACTCCGGTAGTATCTCCGATGATCGCACATGGGAGACTGATCAAAAAGATTTATGGTGAGGATGTGAAGGTTGTTTTTTTAGGGCCTTGCATTGCAAAAAAAGAAGAGGCAGTTGGGGATGACAGGGTATTTGGGGCTGTGGACGCAATTCTGACATTCGAGGAGCTTGGCAGATGGCTGAAAGCAGAAGGAATCGCAATATCGGAATGCGAAGAGAAGCCGTTTGGAAATCCGGATCCGAGGATCAACCGGATTTATCCGGTTGGCGGAGGAATTGTAAAGTCGGTGATGGAACAGAAAGAGATGAAGGATACATATCAGAAACTTTACGTGGACGGTCTGGATGCCTGTATGGAACTATTTAAAAGCATGGAGAAGGAGGAACTCAGCCACTGCTTTATCGAGGCAAATGTATGTGACGGAGGCTGTATTAAAGGACCTGCATCGGACCAGTGGCAGAATTCTTTTGTGAAAGCGAAGGTGCTAGATTGAAGCACAGGTGGAACATGCACCCGCTTCTGAGGATATTCCATATGATTGCATATCAATGCAAAAAACATTTTTGGATCGCAGTCAGCACGAACAAGTTCCGACAGAGGAGGAATTGACAGAATTGCTGCAGGCAATCGGAAAGTATAAAAAAGAGGATGAATTGAATTGTGGTGCATGCGGGTATTCGACCTGTCGGGCGAAAGCGACAGCGGTATTTCAGAAGAAGGCAGAACTTGGGATGTGTCTTCCGTATGCGATTGCACAGGCAGAATCGATGTCGAATATTGTGCTGGATGTGACACCGAATCTGATTTTCATCATAGATGATGAGATGCGGATTCGAGAGTGCAACCGAATGGCGCAGCAGCATTTGGGAGTCAGCAGGGAAGAAGCGCTGGAGCGATACATATTCGAGTTTATCGAGACGGAAGATATCGAGATGGTGCTTGAAACGAAACAGTCTATTATGAGTAAAAAAGTAGATTTACCGCAGATTCACTTGAAGGCGGAAGAAAAAATTGTGTATATTCCGAATCTTACATCAGTGCTTGTCATTTATCAGGATATCACGAAAGAGGAGAAGGCGAAGGAAAAGCGGTACCGTTTAAAGATGGAGACGATCGATGCTGCACAGAAGGTTATTGATAAGCAGATGATGGTGGCGCAGGAAATTGCGGGACTTTTAGGAGAAACAACGGCGGAGACAAAGGTTACGCTTACGAAATTACGGGATTCAATCCTGATGGATGAGGAGGAGTAGCATGAGTGTTAGTGTGGATGTTGCGTGGAAAAGTCTGAACAAATATCAGGAAGAACTCTGCGGAGATAAGGTGGAGGTGCTGAAGACGGATAAGGCAGATGTTTTGATTCTGGCTGATGGGATGGGAAGCGGTGTGAAAGCGAACATACTTGCAACACTCACTTCAAAAATCCTGAAGACAATGTTTCGGGATGGAGCTTCCATTGAGCTTGCGGTGGAGACGATCGCAAAGACCCTGCCGATCTGCAAAGTGCGGGAAGTGGCGTATGCAACGTTTAGCATTCTTCAGATTGCTCACAATGGAGAAGCGTATCTTGTCGAATTTGACAATCCAAGCTGCATTTTTATCCGGGATAAAAAGATTGTGGATTATCCGTACAAAGAACGTATAATCGAAGGGAAAACAATACGTGAATATCGTTTTCAGGTAAAGCTCAATGATTGCTTTGTTTTGATGAGTGATGGTGTGATCTACGCCGGAGAAGGAGAGCTTATGAATTTGAGCTGGACGTGGAACGAGATGGCAGAATATACGCTGAAATGCACAAAAAACACACTTTCTGCTTCGAGATTGACCGCTCTTTTGAGTGATCTGTGCAATGAATTGTATGCCCACCGTCCGGGTGATGACACGACGATTGCAGTCATGCGTGTGATCAATCGAAAAATCGTGAACATTTTTACCGGTCCGCCAAAAAGCAAAGATGATGATGAGCGTATGGTGCGGGAATTTATGTCAGAAGAGGGAACAAAGGTTGTGTCAGGAGGGACGAGCGCAAATATTATGGCGCGCGTTTTGCAGAAAAACATTGTCACATCGGTGAATTATCAAGATTCATCAGTGCCGCCGACTGCTGCGATTGAAGGTTTGGATTTGGTGACAGAGGGAGTTCTGACACTTGGAAAAGCATTAAAACTGCTCAAGAAATATGAGAGAGATGATTTTGACGTGGAATTTTTTGATGAGTTGGATGCGGATAATGGAGCGTCCAGACTTGCAAGGCTGTTAATCGAAGAATGCACGGACATTCATTTATTTGTGGGGACGGCAACGAATGAAGCGCACCAAAATTTCCAATCTTCCATTGACTTAAGCATCCGAATGAATCTGGTAGAACAGCTTCAGGAGGTGGCAAGGAAGATGGGAAAACAGGTGTGCGTAAAATACTACTAGTTGGAGGAAATATGTTAATACTTGTAATTATGATGCTTGGAGTTATTATCGGTATGAAACTGAATTTGAAGAAAACATTGAAGGTAAATGGAGTGCTTCAGATTGTTTTAACCGGGATTTTGATTTTTATTATGGGAGTCTCGCTTGGAAGCGAGAAAACTTTTTTAATGAACTGGCAGAGCTTGGCTGGAAGAGTGTGCTCTATATGTTGTGTGCGGTGGCAGGATCTACTTTGATCGTCTATGGACTTACGAAAGTATTTATGAAAAGTAAGGAGGATAAGGAAATATGATGGTTGTGATCGCAGTGTGCTGTCTGGCAGCGGGAGTGCTTTTGGGAAATGGAATTCTTCCGAAGGATATAATTGATTTTCTGACCGGACACTCAGAGCATGTGTTGTATGTGCTGATGTTTTCTGTCGGGATCAGCGTTGGAGCGAACAAAGGTGTGTTCCAGAAATTAAGAGAGCATCATGTGAAAATCTTATTGATTCCAACAGGGGTTATTTTGGGAAGTATTTTTGGAGGTGTTGTGTGCAGTCTGTTTTTAGGGGAAAGCTTACGGGATAGTCTGATGATTGTGTCGGGGCTTGGTTGGTACAGTCTTTCTGGAGTTCTGGTGACGGAGCTTGCAGGTGCAAAAATTGGTACGATTGCGTTTCTGTGTAATCTTTTGCGGGAAATCTTCTCGTTTATGATCATACCGGTTGTAGTAAAATATTTTAACGGATATGCGGCGATTGCTCCGGCAGCAGCTACGAGTGAGGATACGACACTTCCGATGCTGATGAAATATACATCAGGAGAAGTGGTGATGATGGCAGTTTTGAATGGAATTATCTGTTCGGCAGCGGTTCCGGTATTGATAAAACTGTTTAACGGAATTTTATGATTAGTATATTGTGCAAGAAAAAAGACGGGAATCCCGTCTTTTTAACGTTCATATACAATATAGCGGTATTTTTGCAGCAACTCAGTTGCCTTATGGGAAGAAGATTCATCGTAAAATTCAATACGCAGAACGCCTTCTTCAAATTCACGGTTATGTATAATGCCGATATTTTTGATGCTGATATTGTTTGATGCAAGTATGGTCGCAATTGTTGCGATTCCCCCTGCTTCGTCGATGATATCGCAGTAGATCGCAAACACTTTTTTGATCGGTCCGGAGGAACCTTCCGGAATGGAATTACGGTAATTTTTAGATGTCTCAAATAAATCATATAATTTTTGCTCGGAGCTTTCTGCGACAGAATCTCTTGCATTTTTCAACATGTCAATGTAAGCGTCCAAAATTTTGACAATATTGTCTCCATTTTTCAGACAGATATGCTGCCACATTGTCGGAGAAGAAGAGGCAATTCTCGTGATATCCTTAAATCCTCCTGCAGCAAGCTGTTTCATTAACTCATCTTTTGTATCCGTATCCTTTACAAAGTTGACTAAGGTGGATGCAATGATATGTGGCAGATGGCTGATTGTTCCGGTGATCAGATCGTGCTCTTTGTAATCCAAGATGACCGGAAGTGCTTTTAACGATTCTACAAAAGTGCTGTATGCAGCTACTTTATCTTGTGATACGGTCGAAGATGGAGTCAGGATGAAGTACGCATTTTCAATCAGCATCGGTTTGGAATTTAAGAAACCGGATTTCTCAGAACCAGCCATCGGATGTCCTCCGATAAAATTTTCTTCCATATCAAGAGCGATGATCTCCTCGTGAATCGAAGTCTTTACACTGCCTACGTCAGTGAGAATACAGTCTTTGGTAACATAGTGTTTGATCTGCTTTAAATACGCAGTGTTATATGAGACCGGTGCACATAGGAAAATATAGTGACAGTTGGAAAAGTTGTTATCGATGGAAGTGCAGGCTACGTTGATTACAGATTCCTGCGTGGCGAGCGCGAGTGTCTCTCTGCTTTTGTCAAAGGCGATAATCTCGGAATCAGGGTAATACTGACGGATCGCACGGGCGATGGAACCGCCAATCAATCCAAGCCCGATAAACCCGATTTTGTAAGGTTTGTTCATAATATTTGCTGTCCTTTCTTTATTTTCACTTATCAATTATTGTACACTAAAGTAAAAGACAAATAAATTGTATAAATTTAATAAAAGAGTTGTAATTTTGTGGAAATTTTAGTACAATATACACATGAGAAACTACAAAAATAAGGAGGCAGCAAAATATGAAAGTTTACAGAACAGACGAAATTAGAAATGTGGTACTTTTAGGACACGGAGGCAGCGGAAAAACTAGTTTAGTCGAAGCAATGGCTTATGTATCAGGAGCAACCAATCGAATGGGCAAGATAACAGACCATAACACGATTAGTGATTTTGATAAAGAAGAACAAAAACGAGAGTTTCGATTAGTACAAGTCTGATCCCGATTGAATGGGAAAAAGCAAAGATCAATATTTTGGATACACCGGGATATTTTGATTTTGTTGGAGAAGTAGAAGAAGCGGTAAGTGCAGCGGATGCAGCCGTAATTGTTGTTTCAGGAAAAGCAGGAGTAGAAGTAGGAACGGAAAAAGCGTGGGAGTTATGTGACAAATATAATCTTCCGAGAAATGGTATATGGTGACAGAGATGGATGTGGATGATGCAAGTTTCCGCCAGGTTGTGGAAGATCTGACTGTCAGATATGGTAAGAAGATTGCGCCGCATTTCCAGCCGATTCGTGAGAATGAAAAGCTTGTGGGGTATATCAACGTCATCAAGAATGCCGGAAGAAGATATACAGGTATCGGGCAGAGAGAGGAATGTGAGATTCCGGAATATTGTTTGCCAAACTTACAGCTTTTAAGAGATTCACTGATGGAGGCGGTTGCCGAGACGAGTGAAGACTTTATGGAAAGATATTTTACAGGAGAAGAATTTTCAATTGAAGAGATTCGATCTGCGATGCGCACGGAAGTAATGGATGGGGATATCGTACCTGTTGCGATGGGATCAAATATAGAGGCGCAGGGAGCGGCAAATCTGTTGTCTGACAATTGTGCGTTTCTTCCCTAGCCCGGATAAGAGAACTTGTGTGGGAATCAACCGCAAGACAAATGATAATTTTTGAAGCAAATTATGATTTTGCAAAAGCGAAGACGGCATATGTGTTTAAGACAATGGTAGATCCGTTTATTGGAAAATATTCATTTGTAAAAGTATGTTCGGGTGTCTTAAAAGGCGAAGATACACTGTTTGACACAGAGAATGACACGGAACAGAAACTCGGAAAATTATATACGATGCAGGGAAATAAACCGGTGGAAGTCTCAGAATTACACGCAGGTGATATCGGTGCGATCGCAAAACTTTCTGGCGTAAAGACAGGCGATACACTTTCTACAAAGAATACGCCGGTTCTGTTCGGAAAGACAGAATATTCCACACCTTATACATATATGAAATATGTTGTAAAGGCAAAAGGAGATGAAGATAAGGTATCTCAGGCGCTGGCAAAGATGATGGCAGAAGATGTGACGTTGAGAGCGGTAAATGACAGTGAGAATCGTCAGTCGTTATTGTATGGTATGGGAGATCAACATTTAGAGATTGTTGTGAGCAAGCTTGCAAGCCGTTACAAAGTAGATGTGGATTTGGAGACACCGAAAGTTGCTTTCAGAGAGACTATCCGAAAGAATTCAGATGTAGATACAAAATATAAAAAACAATCCGGAGGGCATGGGCAATACGGTCATGTAAAGATGAAATTTGAACCTTCAGGAGATTTAGAGACACCACATGTATTTGAACAGATTGTAGTTGGCGGAGCAGTTCCAAAGAATTACTTCCCGGCAGTAGAAAAAGGTTTGCAGGAATCTGTACTGAAAGGACCTTTGGCAGGATATCCGGTTGTAGGTGTGAAGGCAGTTTTATATGACGGATCTTATCACCCGGTGGATTCTTCTGAGATGGCATTTAAGACAGCGACAATGCAGGCGTTCAAAAAAGGATTTATGGAAGCAAGTCCTGTGTTATTGGAGCCAATCGCAAAGATTAAAGTGATGGTGCCGGATGAGTATACCGGAGACGTGATGGGAGACCTGAACAAACGTCGTGGACGTGTGCTTGGAATGACGCCGGTTGCGGGCGGAGCGCAGATTATCGAAGCGGATATTCCGATGTCGGAGCTGTTTGGATACAATACGGATCTCCGTTCCATGACAGGCGGAATCGGCGTCTACTCCTACGAGTTCAGCCGCTATGAGCAGGCTCCGGGAGATGTACAGAAGAGAGAGGTTGAGGCGAGAGCAGCAGAAGCTGAAAAAGATTGATTTTTTTCTATAAAGTTATGGTAAAATTGAATACAATGAAATAGCTGTCAGGGACTGTCTTTTATATTTGGAAAGACAGTCCCTCTTTGCGGCTGTTCGGACAGTGGAGATTTTTGGTGCCATTTACAGGAATCAGTGCAGAAGAAGGGAAGAAAAACGTGAGGACAGAACTATTTATCAAGGCAGAGCAGACGCAGGCATTATCACAGAAAATGATCCTGTCAAATGAAATCCTTCAGATGGGAGTGCAGGAGTTATGCGAAAAGCTGGGGGAAATTTTTCTGGAAAATCCCGTCGTGGATCTGAGCCAGCCGTCTCCGGAGGATGAGCGGATGGCAAAGTATCAGTGGCTGGAATCATTGAACGACAGGAACCGCGATACGTATATGCACGAGTCCAGAGATGACGAGGAGGGAAATGATGACTGGAAGTTCCGGCAGGAGGACGGGGAATCCCTGCAGGACTACCTCTGGTCACAGATCAGTCTGAAGGAGCTGTCTGGGAAAGATGAGGAGATCATCACCTATCTGATGGAGAGTCTGGACGACAGGGGATACCTGGATGAACCGCTGGACTCAGTGGCAGAGCGGTTTCATGAGCCGAAGGAGCGGGTGGAGGAGATTCTCTCACAGCTTCAGACACTGGAACCGGCAGGTGTTTTCGCAAAAGATCTGAGCGAGTGTCTTCTCTTGCAGCTGAAAAGAAACCGGATGGACTCTCCGGCAGCTGAGGAGATTGTGAGAGAGCACCTGGAGCTTCTGGCTGCAAACAAGATTCCGGTGATTGCAAAGAAGGTGCATCTTTCCGTGGAGGAGACAGCGGAGATCTGCCAGGCAATCAGGAATCTGAATCCGAGGCCCGGAAGCCACTTTGCGTCCCGGGAACAGCTTTCCTATCTGATTCCCGATGTGACAGTAGTGAAATTTGCCGATCGCTTCGAGATCCTGCTCAATGAGAGCACCTACCCGACTATAGAGATCAACGACTACTACAGGAAAATGGCAGTTCAGTCAGATTCCTCTCAGGTTCATGATTACCTGAGGGAAAAGCTCAGGCAGGCGGAGTGGATACGCACCTGTATGGAGCAGAGGGGCCGGACGATTATGAATGTGACGAAAACCATCCTGATGCTTCAGAGTGAGTTTTTTGAGAAAGGTCCCTCCCATCTGAAGCCGCTGAAACAGAGTGAGGTGGCTGAGATGATCGGAATCCATGAATCCACGGTCAGCCGCGCTGTGCGCCAGAAGTATCTCCAGTGCTCCTGGGGCATCTATCCGATGAATTACTTCTTCTCCAGAGGAATTTCGGAGGAGAAGGGAAGAGGAGGAAGAGCCGTATCTGTCCAGAGGTGAAAAAATGCCCTGACGAGATCATCCGGGAGGAAAATAAAACGAAGCCTTTCAGCGACAGAATTCTGGCGGAAAAGCTGGAGGAGAGAGGGTTTACCATATCCAGGCGGACGGTAGCCAAGTACAGAGAGGAGCTTGGGATACCGGACGCCGGGGGAAGAAAGGTGTTTCTGTAGAAAACCCTGTCTCTATGAAAAGAGGAACCTTTTGCGGCTTCTAAACCAAAGGTTCCTCTTCTTTTGTCAGGCTTTGGAAACAAGACTGGTAAGGGTGAAACGGGGGGAGTCTGGCAGATGGCTG
>ENA-OQCW01001150-OQCW01001150.1-human-gut-metagenome-genome-assembly--contig:-NODE-1150-length-11441-cov-3.475782_pt1 | contig 11441 bp, 6 predicted proteins | sample MGYA00242767_ERZ504593 | MGnify/ENA primary metagenome ERZ504593 (study PRJEB26092, sample SAMD00036307) | human gut metagenome | host: Homo sapiens | study: EMG produced TPA metagenomics assembly of... | reverse complement strand
ATACCGCAGGACCGGAGATGTGCATGCTAATCTACTGCGGCTTGCAGAGCAGGGCCTTGTCTGTGCGGACAGCTTTACGCCGGTGCGACAATGGCTGAATCGAAAGAAAATGAAAAAGGCAACCACTAAGCAGCAGCTCCATGCCAGAGCCTATGCAATGTCATCCGGAAGGTGGGATATACTGCGTCCGTTAAAGTCGATCCCGGAAGAGGCGCTGATTCAGGCATGCTTTCAAGAATACGGTATTGTATGCAGAGAAACCTTTCGCATATTCCTACAACAGCTGGAACAGGAACAGAATTTCAGCTGGCGGGATGCTTTGCATCTGCTTAGTATCTGGGAATTCACCGGCCGTGTACGCAGAGGATATTTTGTAAAAGGGATGTCCGGTGCGCAATTTATTAGAAAGCAGGAATATGAAGGCAGTATGCATATTCTGGCTCATCCAAAGCAACAAATCTGCTGGTTGAATGCTCAGGATCCTATGCAGCCATGGGGGAAGCTATTGGAGCATAAGGATTCTGCGGCCTTTATGAATATAGCAGGAACTGCGGTGGCTCTGGCAGGAGGAACTGCTATCATGGATTTTTTGAACGTCAGGGGACTGTTTTAAAAATTTTTGATATAAGCTTGGCTGAAGAAGCACTGCATGCCTTTGTTCAGACGTATCGTGAGCAACGGATTTATCCTGATAAAAAACGTCTGCTTGTGAAAGAGTATCCAAAAGCAGCTGCAGCGTTGTTGGAAAGGGCTGGGTTTTATAAAGATATGCTGGATTATATGCTGTATCGTTAAATACATATATGAAATGAAAAAAGGCGGGCTTGCTGAATGTGCATTGCTGCCTATAAAAAGGAAATTTAAAATACATTGACCCGCGCAATCTTTTGGATTTCCTTTTTTCATATCAAAATGATTTGATACTTCTTTTTCAGTGATAATGCAGCTGGGGATACAGAAGAGAAAGAAAAGGGATGGAGGAGAAAACCGGCAAGCCAAGGTTAATGTATTGCAGATAGATACCGATACAAGGAAGATGTTATCATTCATATATATTAAAGAATGGTAGCGAATAGAAGCTGCACTTGGTATGTGAATCACAGTGACAGTATTTGTCACATGCGAGTGTGCTGGTAAGGTGCTTCCTTGTCATAATTGCATGATTGTGATGTCTGTATATGTGCTATGATTGCAGGAGAATGCTCCTTACTCATTTTGATTACAGAAGAAACGCTGTGTTAGCATGCTGACCTATGAATGTAGGAAGGAAATGAAGTACAATAGCATGCAGGAGCTGGAAAGCACATAAACAGGTGTAAAAGAAGAAAAGTCTGTTATAGGTAAGGATTCTAATAAAGAAATAAGGCGATAAATTGAAAAAATGTTACATTCATAGCGGTTTAAAATAAAAAGGACAAAAAAATATAAAAAAAGAGTAGAAAATCGTTGACAATCATCCTTAAAAGAGGTATTATATACAGGCACCGAACGAAACAGCGGCGCACGAAATAGAAATTTCGGTCTTTGAAAACTGAACAGGAAACGTCAATTATTTGAGAAAACAATATTCTCGGTATAACGATAACTAAAATGAAATTCAAACGCAAGTCATGCGTTAGAGCTAAATCAAATGGAGAGTTTGATCCTGGCTCAGGATGAACGCTGGCGGCATGCCTAATACATGCAAGTCGAACGAAGTTTCGAGGAAGCTTGCTTCCAAAGAGACTTAGTGGCGAACGGGTGAGTAACACGTAGGTAACCTGCCCATGTGTCCGGGATAACTGCTGGAAACGGTAGCTAAAACCGGATAGGTATACAGAGCGCATGCTCAGTATATTAAAGCGCCCATCAAGGCGTGAACATGGATGGACCTGCGGCGCATTAGCTAGTTGGTGAGGTAACGGCCCACCAAGGCGACGATGCGTAGCCGACCTGAGAGGGTGACCGGCCACATTGGGACTGAGACACGGCCCAAACTCCTACGGGAGGCAGCAGTAGGGAATTTTCGGCAATGGGGGAAACCCTGACCGAGCAACGCCGCGTGAGTGAAGAAGGTTTTCGGATCGTAAAGCTCTGTTGTAAGTGAAGAACGGCTCATAGAGGAAATGCTATGGGAGTGACGGTAGCTTACCAGAAAGCCACGGCTAACTACGTGCCAGCAGCCGCGGTAATACGTAGGTGGCAAGCGTTATCCGGAATTATTGGGCGTAAAGGGTGCGTAGGTGGCGTACTAAGTCTGTAGTAAAAGGCAATGGCTCAACCATTGTAAGCTATGGAAACTGGTATGCTGGAGTGCAGAAGAGGGCGATGGAATTCCATGTGTAGCGGTAAAATGCGTAGATATATGGAGGAACACCAGTGGCGAAGGCGGTCGCCTGGTCTGTAACTGACACTGAGGCACGAAAGCGTGGGGAGCAAATAGGATTAGATACCCTAGTAGTCCACGCCGTAAACGATGAGAACTAAGTGTTGGAGGAATTCAGTGCTGCAGTTAACGCAATAAGTTCTCCGCCTGGGGAGTATGCACGCAAGTGTGAAACTCAAAGGAATTGACGGGGGCCCGCACAAGCGGTGGAGTATGTGGTTTAATTCGAAGCAACGCGAAGAACCTTACCAGGCCTTGACATGGAAACAAATACCCTAGAGATAGGGGGATAATTATGGATCACACAGGTGGTGCATGGTTGTCGTCAGCTCGTGTCGTGAGATGTTGGGTTAAGTCCCGCAACGAGCGCAACCCTTGTCGCATGTTACCAGCATCAAGTTGGGGACTCATGCGAGACTGCCGGTGACAAACCGGAGGAAGGTGGGGATGACGTCAAATCATCATGCCCCTTATGACCTGGGCTACACACGTACTACAATGGCGACCACAAAGAGCAGCGACACAGTGATGTGAAGCGAATCTCATAAAGGTCGTCTCAGTTCGGATTGAAGTCTGCAACTCGACTTCATGAAGTCGGAATCGCTAGTAATCGCAGATCAGCATGCTGCGGTGAATACGTTCTCGGGCCTTGTACACACCGCCCGTCAAACCATGGGAGTCAGTAATACCCGAAGCCGGTGGCATAACCGTAAGGAGTGAGCCGTCGAAGGTAGGACCGATGACTGGGGTGAAGTCGTAACAAGGTATCCCTACGGGAACGTGGGGATGGATCACCTCCTTTCTAAGGAGAAAGTACAAAAGAAGAGTTATCGAACATTTCCTGTTCAGTTTTGGAAGACTGATCTTCCAAACGAAAAAGAAGTCGATCTTTGAAAACTGAATAACAGAAGACATATGAAGGTCTATAACGAAAGTTGTAAACAACATAGATATTCACGAGTAGATAGTTAAACAAAAACAGAAACTCAAGCAAAAACCTAAGCAAAGAAATGAACGCTTTAAAACTTAATCGTGATTAAGTGAATAAGGGCGTACGGTGGATGCCTAGGCACTTGGAACTGAAGAAGGACGCAACAAACGGCGAAACGCGACGGGGAGTGGTACGTACACAAAGATCCGTCGATATCCGAATGGGGAAACCCGGCAGCAGTAATGAGCTGTCACCCATGAGTGAATACATAGCTCATGAGGGAGGTACCCGGAGAACTGAAACATCTAAGTATCCGGAGGAAAAGAAAATAAGAATGATTCCGTAAGTAGCGGCGAGCGAACGCGGAGGAGCCCAAACCAGATCTTGATCTGGGGTTGTAGGACCACGAAATGGCAAGAGCATGGCTAAGAGAACGGCATTGAAAGGCCGACCGGAGAGGGTGCAAGTCCCGTAACTGAAAGCAATGTGAAGCCTAGTGGTATCCTGAGTACGGCGAGACACGAGAAATCTTGTCGGAAGCAGGCGGGACCATCCGTCAAGGCTAAATATACCCAAGTGACCGATAGTGAACCAGTACCGTGAGGGAAAGGTGAAAAGAACCCCGGGAGGGGAGTGAAATAGAACCTGAAACCGTATGCTTACAAGAAGTCAGAGCCCGTTAAAGGGTGATGGCGTGCCTTTTGTAGAATGAACCGGCGAGTTACGTTATCGTGCGAGGTTAAGTAGAAGATACGGAGCCGAAGCGAAAGCGAGTCTTAATAGGGCGACAGTACGATGATGTAGACCCGAAACCGTGTGATCTAGCCATGACCAGGTTGAAGTTCAGGTGAAACTGAATGGAGGACCGAACCGACCCCCGTTGAAAAGTTGGCGGATGAGTTGTGGCTAGGGGAGAAATTCCAATCGAACCCGGAGATAGCTGGTTCTCCCCGAAATAGCTTTAGGGCTAGCGTCGAGGTAGAGTCGCATGGAGGTAGAGCACTGAATGTACGATGGCCCCATCCCGGGGTACTGAGTATAATCAAACTCCGAATGCCATGCAGACGTACTCGGCAGTCAGACTGTGGGTGATAAGGTCCATGGTCAAAAGGGAAACAGCCCAGACCGCCAGTTAAGGTCCCAAAATGTATGCTAAGTGGAAAAGGATGTGGAGATGTCCAGACAACTAGGAGGTTGGCTCAGAAGCAGCCATCCTTCAAAGAGTGCGTAACAGCTCACTAGTCGAGTGACCCTGCGCCGAAAATGTACCGGGGCTAAGCATACTACCGAAGCTGCGGATTCAACTTCAGAGTTGAGTGGTAGGGGAGCGTTGCATGCACGTAGAAGCCGTACCGTAAGGAGCGGTGGAGAGCATGGAAGAGAGAATGCCGGTGTGAGTAGCGAGATGTAGGTGAGAATCCTACACACCGATAGCCCAAGGATTCCAGGGGAAGGTTCGTCCGCCCTGGGTAAGTCGGGACCTAAGGCGAGGCCGAAAGGCGTAGTGGATGGAAAACAGGCAGATATTCCTGTACCCGCGATGGAAATGAAGGAATGACGGAGAAGGCTAGTGTGAGCCACTGAACGGATTGTGGTCGAAGCATATAGCAGGCTGACAGTGAAATGCGTCAGCGGGATGTAAGATGTGATAGGTAAGGGAACGTCCTTGGACAAGTACTGAAGCACATGATGCCAGCTTCCAAGAAAAGTTTCTAGTGATGATTCCATAGCGGCCCGTACCAAAACCGACACAGGTGGGCAAGGAGAGAATCCTGAGGTGAGCGAGAGAACTGTTGCCAAGGAACTCGGCAAAATGACTCCGTAAGTTAGCGATAAGGAGTGCTCTTGTAAAAGAGAGCCGCAGTGAAGAGGCCCAAGCGACTGTTTAACTAAAACACAGCTCTCTGCAAAGTCGCAAGACGAAGTATAGGGGGTGACGCCTGCCCGGTGCTGGAAGGTTAAGAGGATTTGTCATCCGCAAGGAGAAGCAATGAATTGAAGCCCCAGTGAACGGCGGCCGTAACTATAACGGTCCTAAGGTAGCGAAATTCCTTGTCAGGTAAGTTCTGACCCGCACGAAAGGCGTAACGATTTGGGCGCTGTCTCGGCAGCAGACTCGGTGAAATCTTAGTACCTGTGAAAATGCAGGTTACCCGCAACTAGACGGAAAGACCCCATGGAGCTTTACTGTAGCCTGATATTGAATTTTGATCAAAGATGTACAGGATAGGTGGGAGGCGAAGAGACGTGTACGCCAGTATACGAGGAGCCGCTGTTGGGATACCACTCTTGTTTGATTGAAGTTCTAACCTGCACCCATGAACTGGGTGAGGGACCGTGTCAGGTGGGCAGTTTGACTGGGGCGGTCGCCTCCCAAAGAGTAACGGAGGCGCCCAAAGGTACGCTCAGATTGGATGGAAATCAATCGACGAGTGCAAATGCAGAAGCGTGCTTGACTGTGAGACAAACAAGTCGAACAGGGACGAAAGTCGGGATTAGTGATCCGGCGGTGCCGAATGGAAGGGCCGTCGCTCAACGGATAAAAGCTACCCTGGGGATAACAGGCTGATCTCCCCCAAGAGTTCACATCGACGGGGAGGTTTGGCACCTCGATGTCGGCTCATCGCATCCTGGAGCTGAAGTCGGTTCCAAGGGTTGGGCTGTTCGCCCATTAAAGCGGTACGCGAGCTGGGTTCAGAACGTCGTGAGACAGTTCGGTCCCTATCTGTTGTGGGCGTTGGAGATCTGAGGAGAGCTGTCCTTAGTACGAGAGGACCGGGATGGACCTACCGCTGGTGCACCAGTTGTTCCGCCAGGAGCATAGCTGGGTAGCTAAGTAGGGAAGGGATAAGCGCTGAAAGCATCTAAGCGCGAAGCCTACTCCAAGATGAGATCTCCCATTCGTATAACGAAGTAAGACCCCTTGAAGACGACGAGGTGGATAGGTCAGAGATGGAAGTGTAGCGATACATGGAGTTGACTGATACTAATAGGTCGAGGACTTAATCACACGTACCAGGTGGTACAAAAAGAAACTGTCAACTGTTATTCAGTTTTGAGGGGTAGACCTCAAAGTGATCTGGTGGCGATAGCGATGTGGACACACCTGTTCTCATCCCGAACACAGAAGTTAAGCATATCAGCGGCGACAATATCTGGACTGGCTCCAGTGAAGATAGCACGCTGCCAGGTAATCTGACTCATCTTACGATGGGTCTTTTTTTGTTTTGTGTCTTCTGTTCGATCTGTGGATTGTGTGCTCTTGGCAATAGCTTACATTTTCTTTTGCCATAACCTATATGTAACTACAGTATCTTGTATACCGAAAATTGATTAGCAGTGTCTCTGATGTAACATTGCCAGTGAATGCTGATTACTGTTCTTTCTGTAATTATATACAGGCTAAGTCGAAAAATAGCTGCCGGATGCAGATTATGATTTACAGCAGTCAGTCTAAAACAGTGAAAAAGTGATTGCGTATCGCTTTGTTTTCCGCTATGATGAATAGGCGTGAATATAAGGAGCTTTTATATGAAGAAATTAACACTTATTCAAATTATATCGGTATCTATGATTGCTTTTGCAATTTTTTTTGGTGCCGGCAACATGATTTTTCCTCCTGCTATGGGACAGCTGGCTGGAACGAGCTATATCAGTGCCCTTGCAGGCTTTATTCTGACTGATGCGGGTATTGCAATTCTTGGAGTAACAGCTGTTGTACTGGCAGGAACTTCTATGAGTGATCTGGGAAATCTGGTCAGTCGGAGGTTCGCTTTGGTTCTATCGGTTGGTGTTTATCTGTTAATCGGTCCGCTGTTTGCACTGCCAAGAACCGGAAGTGTTTCTTTTGAAATAGCATTGCTTCCCTACATAGGGGAAAACAATGCCATACTATGGTCATTGCTGTTTACAACTGCCTTCTTCGGACTTACCTACTATCTGAGCAGCAACCCAAGCAGGATTGTGGATGTTGTCGGCAAATATCTGACGCCGGTCCTGCTGATCAGTATACTGGCTATCTTTATCGCCTCTCTTTTACAGGATACAAGCAATGGTGCATTCTCTTTTGGAACCATGATGGAGCCGTCCCCTGCATATGCTGATATTCCGTTCTTTAAGGGCATGATCGAGGGCTATAATGCATTGGATGGACCGGCAGGGCTGGCATTTGCAATTCTTGTTATAACAGCAATTCGCAGTTATGGTGTTACAGATAAGAAATACATTGCTCGTTATACAATACTCTGCGGTCTTGGAGCGGCAGGCTTTCTGGCAGGTGTTTATTTTATGCTCACCTATGTCGGGGCCATTACGAATACGCCCTTCACAAACGGCGGAGCACTTCTGCATGCAGTAACAAATCATCTGTTTGGCGGTATCGGTGGAATCATTCTGGGAATTGCTGTTCTATTCGCCTGTCTTACAACCTCAATTGGACTGACAACATCCTTTGCGGATTATTTTCAAACCATACTGCCCAAACGCTGGACCTATAAAAGAATAGCTGCTGCTGTCTGCTTGTTCAGCTTTGTGATTTCCAATATTGGCTTAAGTCAGTTAATCACTGTATCACTCCCAATTTTGATTATGATATATCCGCTCACCGTGGTGCTGATGCTTCTGTCTTTTCTAAAACAGCGGATCGGATCACGGCGAATGGTGTATATCATGGCGATGCTGTTCACCTTTGCAGTATCCTTCGTAAATGGTATGGAAAGTGCAGGTGTTTCCTTGGGGATAATCAGTGACTGGTTTGCAGAGCTACCGTTTTATGAGCTGAGTATCGGCTGGATTCTACCCGCAGTGGCAGGTGCATTGATCGGACTTCTGCCATTCTGGCCAATGAACAATGAAGGATCAGGACTAACAGAAACCAGAGAATAAGAAAAGGAAGACCGTTCAATGAGCGGTCTTCTTCTGATATATGTAATTTCATTTTTTGACTCTCAATAGCCTTGACAACAAAGCATAATCACAACGCTGGAGTGTCTCCTTTTCATGCGTTATATCTGCCTGTTAAAAATATGCTATAGTTTGAGCTGCAGATTTAAAATTTTTTGTAATGCACGCGCTGTTCCATGGTCATAGACAGAGGCTGTCACCATGTTGGCAAAGGATTTTACGTAATCGGTGGCACTTCCCATGGCAACCCCCATACCTGCCATCTCCAGCATCTTGATATCATTGGTGCTGTCGCCAAAGCAAATGCATTCCTCCCAGGAAATCCCCTCTTTTTGCAGAACCTGATTGATTCCCACAAACTTATCGTTATTTGCATTGAATACATCAAAGCAGAAATGATCCTGTGCAACCTCGATCAGATCGCTGCGCAGCAGCGGATGCTTTGCAAGAAATTCCTCCAGGGAGCGCTGCTCCTTTGTCATCAGGACTGCATTATAGGCATTGTGCCGTTTATGATAAGAGCGCTGTTCATCATAGAACAGATAATTCAGAACATGGTGGTCTCGACAGAAATAATAAAACGGATAAAATTTATCATATATATAGGATGTATCTCCGAAATGGAACATCAGTCCGTTTTCCTGCTGCTCGCACCAGTCTACGATATCCTGCGTCGTCTGCCTGTCAAGCGGATTTTCAAACAGCAGGCGCTGCTCACGATCCAGAACATAGCCGCCGTTGATCATCACCATATAATCAAACTGTACACGCTCCAGAATCAGATTCATCTGATTCAGCGGTCGACCTGTTGCGGCACACACGATATAGCCCTGATCCCTCAATGCTTGAATCGCCTGAAGACTGGACTCCTGAATAATGTCGTTTTCTGTCTGATACAAGGTACCATCCATATCAAAAAACACGATTTTATAAGCCATACTTGAAACCTCTACTTTCCCTCTATGTCTATTCGTCCCCTATTATACTAGAATCTCAAATCTTTTACAAAGAAAGCTGAAGTGAAAAGTTAAATTCCACTTTCAAAAGGCGAATAAAAAATGTGGAACTTTCTTCTACAAAAGTCTATACAGAGCATAAATATAGCGTTAGAAAGGGTTTCAAATAGGTAGAAGTAAGTAAAAATGTGAAGAAAGTGGTCATTGTGCGAATGATAGATAAAATAAATAAGCGCACTGAAAATAGGCTCCATTATGCCTATGTATAACTAAATTCCACTTCCATTTTATAGTTACACTATAAATAACTGTTCTTCCCGCTGCTCTTATCATTCTTTATATCATCTGTTTGTTACTTATGAGTCAATACGCTTGGACGAAGTATCACTTCGTCCTTTTCTATTTTCTGTAGACCAAATTCATAAAGTTTCTGCGCTAATTCCGGACACATGAACTCACATAGCTCAAATGGGGATTTTCCATTCAAATGTTCCTTGGCACTGGAATTGATATGTGAGATGGCTACATTCAAGGAAGTCTGATCGGTCAGGCCGATACTGCGTAAGTCTACTTCGTTAGGTAATATATAACGTAATTCACGATGCATATTTTCCAGGCTTCCTTTCTGCCCGGACTGCATAGGGTCGCAATAGAAGACTCGTGTCCTTCTGGTACCATCGTCTCTTTTTTCCATATGCTCAGCATCAGTAAATTCACCTCCGCGATCAGTGAGTGTTATATGAGCTTCCTGTTCAAACAGGCTTTTTCCAAGGATGGAATCAAGAACAGCTAGTCCGTCAACCATATCTGCAGCAGTCTTCGTGTCGTGATATACAGCAAACAGGAGCCCATATTTGATGAATTTGAAAGTCTGGATAAACGGTCCATTGGAAATGTCATTGTAGACTGTATCCATTTGTAAAATGTGTGTGATTTCCTCAGACTCAACATAGGATTGGTAATCTGTGTAAAGCCGTCCAACAAGGAATTTACGGTCTTGTCGTTTTTTATAGATCGTCTTCTTCTTAGCGGTCATTTTTCTTTTGACTTTTATACGAAGGTCAATATTAGCAATGCCAACACATTCGAATACACCTTGTTCAATATAGTTGTAGAGTGTCTTCTCACTGATTCCAAGTTCGGGATGTGCAGCTATGATCTGATAAGGTGAATGACCTTTTAATAGAAGAGGCTTGATGGTATTGCCTAGCTCTACAGCTTCTGATGAGGTCAGATTGATTCCGGTTCGAGACTCAACGAGTTCGCTACGGTATTCCTCATAGGCGATCGTAGGTTTATAGAGGTATTTATCAAAGCGGCAGCTTTTCAGTTTCTCACAGCCATTACAAGCTCCCGGAGTACGATCTCTGCGTTTACAGCGGAACTTAGAATAATCAGGGCAGTTGACAGTACAATTCTTTCTCTTAAACTTACAGTGAGCATAGTTCTCACATTCTAGAGAAAGTGTAGATTTATGAGAGAGATAACGGTGAGCACGGATTTCCTTACCTATCGTAGATTTATCTTTGCCTAGATTATCAGCAATAGCTTTTTTAGAAGAACCATTAACGATGCCGATCGCGATGACATTGCGATCGTCCTGAGTCAGATGTTTGTTTTTGTTCGTTGCCATATTCATCACCCTTTGTAATGTGTATGATAATAACCAGCGGTTACCTTCATCATAGATATAAAAAAGGATATATGAAAGACTAAATGCAATTGTAAGTGTAAATTCAACTAGATTGTTGTGTAAGAGTCTTTTCTACTTAGCTACTTTGAAAGTGGAATTTAACTTTTCACTTCAGCTTATGCTTAAATTATGATAAAAGATTTGCACTGTCTTTTGGATTTTGTTATAATGATAACGTTCATCAGGATCGATGAAAAAGAGGAGTACATTCGGGTAACCATTCAAGAGAGGAAGCGGCAGGTGAGAGCTTTCATGGTGAAGAATGGAAGCTGCTTTGGAGTTCTGCGCGTATCTGGCGTTAAAAAGAGTAAGTGAGTGTGCCTGTGGAATTCTGTACATGGGTGAACTGGGATGGTACCGCGTATACTATACGTTCCTGGATTCGGGAGCGTTTTTTTATGCTTATAAGGAGGATGCAAATATGAAACAGTTGACAGGAAGTCAGATTCGTCAGATGTTTCTGGACTACTTTAAAAGTCAGGGACATATGATTGAGCCAGGAGCAAGCCTGGTTCCTCACAACGATCCAACGCTGCTTTGGATCAATGCCGGAGTTGCGGCTTTGAAAAAGTATTTTGATGGAAGTGAAAAGCC
>ENA-OQCW01001148-OQCW01001148.1-human-gut-metagenome-genome-assembly--contig:-NODE-1148-length-11447-cov-7.545495_pt1 | contig 11447 bp, 9 predicted proteins | sample MGYA00242767_ERZ504593 | MGnify/ENA primary metagenome ERZ504593 (study PRJEB26092, sample SAMD00036307) | human gut metagenome | host: Homo sapiens | study: EMG produced TPA metagenomics assembly of... | reverse complement strand
CCTCAGTTTTAAATATTATATTATTCTTAAAACTTATATTAGAAGCATTATCACCTGAACTTTGATGTGCTTGACGAACAAAAGGTGTATTTCCATAAATAAATGTATTATTATAGAAAGAAACATCATATGTATTAGTACCATACATCATAATTACCTGACTATTCGCTACACATCCGTCGTTTACGCTCAAATTATAACGTACAATATTATCACTACTCCTATTAGATGAGCAAAGAAGTATAAATCCACCTTCATTATCATGAGAATAATTGTATTCGTAGATATTTCCGGTCGTACAATTATCAAAATCAAAAGCCATTCCATCTAAAGTAGTCTTAGTTTCGCAAACTTCATTATATCGAAAAACACAATTATCAGAACTCCACATCCAAACACCAGCATGATACTTTCCATTCGGGCGAGAATTTGCACCTCTAACATAATTATGTTCTACAAGTGCTCCATCACAACACGTAATTACAATCCCATCTCCATCAACATTTTCCACTTTATTATTACTTACAATTACTTGTGTCGATGGATAATATTCTCCAGCATTCGGTTCCTCCAATCCCCATCTGATTGACCAATAAGAATAAAAATAAATTCCTTCTCTTCCTAAATCTTTTACACTATTCCCGTCAATTATAATATCTTCCCACTTTGATTTAACTGCTCCTTCTCCTGTAGATGGATTCTGAGTTGTAATCTTTCCAACAATTCCTCCATTGCATTTTGAGCTACCGACTCCTGTTGTTATTTCTACACCTGTCACATCATGAATATTACAATTTTTTACATAAATATGTTTTAATATACCTGCATCTTGGTTTTCAAAACATATGCCTTGTCTATCCCCTTTAACTGTAGCATTATTCGTTATTTCTAGGTGATTGATTTCCCAATATTGTTGATTATATAAATATACAGCTGCTCCTTGATCCATATTTCCTTTAATATATGGGTCTTTACCCTCTCCATATCGATCGATAATTATGCTATTTTCTTCATTCCCAGAACCTTTCGGCCATAATTGTCCCTCCCAAGTTCCTTCTGCCTTAAATAAAATGGTATCTCCTGGCTGAAAGAGCATACTATTTACCTTTTCTAACGTTTTCCATGCCTCTTCTGGGCTCCTTCCTGATTCATTATCATTTCCTTTTTCTGCATCTACATAATATGTAAGGCCTGATCTGTCTTCTGCCTTAACAGTCATTTTTCCACAAAACAAAAAAGTAAATAACGCGAATAGCAAAACTACATAATTCAATCTTCTTATTTTCATGATCATGTCACCTCATCATAAAATTCTCCTATTTTGACAGTTCATTCATTCTATATTCCGATGGAGATAATCCTGTATTTTTTTTAAATACTTTAAAAAAATAACTTGCGTCTACATATCCTACCATCAAAGCAATATCTTTAGTCATCACCGTAGGACAGTTCAATAACATTTCTTTTGACCTTTCAATTCTTATATTTTGAATATAATGATTTGGTGTAACTCCTTTATACTCTCGAAATAGTCTACTCAGGTACGAAGGAACTAGTCCAAATTCTTGTGCCAACATTTTTGTGGTAATCCTCTCTGTGTAATGATCTTGAATAAATGCATCCACTCTCCGAACTAATGCGGCAGTATTTTCTTCTGCCTTTGGAAACATAAGCCTCTGACACCAAAAGACAAATTCCTCAAATATTTCACTCAAACTGTTTGATCTCATGATAATATCATTGATTTCTCTTGTCGGATTACTGATCTCTTCATTTAAAAACCCTGTCTCATAAGTTTGGATAAACATCAAGATTTTCTTTAAAGTCTCTTCTAAATCATACTGTGTAATATTTTCTTCTTCCATTTGTTTTTGAATCTCAGTCAACAACTCTTGAAATCCTTTAAATTTCCCTTGCTTAATCATATATTGCAAAGATTCTTCTGTTGATTTTTTCATACGGAATAAAGAACATTTATTATCTTCATTAATTACTTCGCATCTTCCATATTTCCAATTTCTCCGCAATTTTTTCCGTAATTGACTTACAATATTACCTATCTCAAAGATATCTGTACACACATCTCCTGCTATTATTGCTATCGGAAATATATGTTCTTTTCTCTGAAGATATTTTGCTACTGTCAGTTCAATATTCTCTGTAGCTTCCGTTTCTAATAATACGATTATCTCATTGAGATACTTTCCATAGTATGTATATGTTCCAATTAAACTTTGTATTTCATTCTTCAGAAAAATACGAAAATCGACATTATTCCAAAACTCACTGTCAAATTCCGATTCTTCTATGTTAGATGTGCAGTACGCTTTCGCCACCATATAAACTGGATATACATTCCTAAATTCTATTTTTTCTTCAGAATTCCTCGATTCATACTCACTGTTACCAATCTGTTTTTTCCCAAACAATAACTTCTTCAGAAGCATATCCTTTTTTGTTTCTTTTTGAGATAAAATCTGGTCTTTCAATTCTTGCAGAAGCACACATAATTCATGATTTTCTATTGGTTTTATCAAATAACGTTTTGCCTCATACCGAATCGCTTGTTGTGCGTATGAGAAATCTTGATAGCCGCTTATAACTACGCTAATAATCCAAGGTTTTTCTTCTTTTATATATTTCAATATCTGTAACCCGTCTACCAGAGGCATGTTAATATCCGTAAACACGACATCTACTTCATGGTTTTCAAGATATTCCAATGCCTCTTTTCCGTTTTTTGCCAACATCACAACACTAAAATCTTGGTCTGCCTTTTCAATCAGTTTAGCAATACCCCTCAATAACGGAAATTCATCTTCTGCAATAAGAACCTTAATCATTTAAGCGTTCCTCCAATCATAACTACTGCACCTTCTTCGTCATTTAACAACCGAAATATAAAATCATTTTCATAACATATCACCATACGCATATAAATATTCCAAATGCCCATTCCTTCAACAGTACTATCTTCTAGATTATTTTTCATTTGACTCATGGAAAACGCTTTTACCCTTTCTGTAAATTGCTCTAAATATTCTTCTGAAAATCCTATTCCGTTATCATGAATTTCTAAAATCCACTTTCCATCCTTTTCGCAAACTACTATCCGGATTTTCCATACAGGTTCTATCTTCTTAAATGAATGTTTAAAACAGTTTTCACAGATGGGTTGGATAATATATTTTGGAATTTTGGTGTGATATAATTGCTCATCTCCTTCTATCTTGTACTGAAAAGCATCCTCATAACGTACCTTCATCAATTCCATATAATCTAAGGCATACGCAATTTCTTCTTCTATTTTACTAAAGCCGTCTCCCATGTGTGAACCATAAACCAACATTCTTCTCAATCTGGTACACATATTAGCTATTTTATCATTTCCATCCATCTGTGATTCAATCGATATAATTGCCAATATATTATAAAGAAAATGTGGATTCATTTGAGATTGTAAAGCAAATAATTGGGCTTTCAATGCATTCGTCTCTGATGCATATTCTCGTTCCATTGCTGATTTCATTCGTTCTATCATTGCATTAAATGCATATTGTATTCGAACAAATTCATCATTATTTTTCCACTGTTCTACTTCTAATTGTGGGTTATCCAAAGTCATCTTTTTTACAGACGCATTTAATTGTTCTAATGGTTTCGAAAGCTTCCTCACAATCAGCATTTCCGTTATAACTGCAATACACAAAATCAAAATAAATCCTATCAAAATTACTGTATTGTATTGATTAAAAAAAGTAACCTCCGGTCCTTTTTCTTTTACAAACATCACCTGATATGGCGCATTATCTAATTCCCTTGTATATACAACATATTTGGAACTCTCCACAGGCACTTCTTGTTTTATAGAGTTTTTCATTTCTCTAAAATCAACTTCTATCTTCTGTAATTCTTTCTCATATGTTGAATTAGAATAAATCATATTGTCCTTGTAAAATAAAGTAACATATGTATCTTCATTTATACTTTCAATCACATCATTTAACCATTTTACATTTTCTTGTACTTCGACATAAGCATATACACTTTCATTTGTAATATGATTTTTAATTTGACGAATAATTGAAAAATATGGTTTTACAATCATTCCCGTGTCATTCAATATATCATCCTTAGACCATGAATAATATACATGATTATTTCCACTCGCAAAATACTCTTGCACTTTCTTGAAATTATCACTTTGAAACCATTGGTCTATTCCAGAATTAGTTGTAATATCTGTTGCTGTGTATGCAAAATCATGATACTGGTTATATAGACAAATTCGTTTTATTCCATCTTTTTTAAAATTATAGGAATTCAGCAATTCAACAATCTTCGCATTTTCTAATGGCTCATCTTCAAAATAATTTGATTCTGTACTTCCAACCAATTTCCTAAATGAATTTACAATGTCAGGGTTAGCTGCAATTTGAAGTGCAGTTTTATCTAATACATAAAAATGATTATCCAACTGTTCAACAATACTATCGGATACAATTCTAAAATCATCCAACATACTTTCAGAAATTGTTGATAATACCTTATGGTAATAAATACTACCCAGTAAAATAACTACAAGCAAAATGATGATATTTTGTGCCAAGATAATTTTGGTCTTAAACGGAAACTTACGAAACATTTTTCTTCTCTCATTTCATTTAATTCTCATTTTATATTGTAGCACACTACACCTTTTTCAGTAATTAGTAACATTAACTTTATAGGGTATCATATTGTTAAGACTTATCCTTTTACTGCTCCGGCTGTCATTCCCTCTACGATATATTTTTGTAGACATAGATAGAGAAGAACTATTGGTAAAACTGTAAACATAATTGCAGCAAAAACATACTGCCAATCTCTTGCATATAATCCATAAAAATTATATACCATCATCGGAATAGTTGTCCTATCAGAACTACTCATCAGATACAAAGGAATCTGAAAATTATTCCAAATACTAATTGCTGCAATAATCAAATTAGTTATTACTGCTGGTTTCATAATTGGAATTAATACTTTGAAAAAGCATTTGCATTGTATTACATCCATCTATTAAAGCAGCTTCATCAATCTCTCTTGGTATTCCTTTCACAAAGCTTGCAAAAGTCATTACTGCGAATGGCAAATTACTGCTACAAATACAAAATAACACCCGTATATGTCTCTAATAACTGTAGCTTAAGCAGTAAAAAGTATGTTGTTACAAGCTGCATTGTTGCTGTTAATCCAAATATGAAATAATAATATGCCGCATTCATTTTTTTCATCATTTCTTCTAGATATAACAATTCCTGCCATGCTTCCAAAAACAATGATAATGGTTACTGCTATGACTGTAATAATAAGACTGTTTTTATACCCTCTCAGTATATTACCAGTTTCCAACACATGCTGATAATTTTCTATCATAAAATGTTCCGGCAAACTCAGATCCATATGAAGCGCTTCGCCCTGTGTTTTGAACGACCCCAACACCATCATAATAATAGGAATTAGAAATACTGGCGAAATAAGTAAACAAAGTAAACAGGATATGATTTTATTTCTATGCTTCGATTTTATCATGATTCAATCTCCTTACTTCTTAAGAAACGATTTAGAGCGAATGCCACAAGCGCTACGCCAAGAGATAAAACAACAGAACTTGCGCTAGATTTGCCAAGTAAACCTAACCCAAAGGCACGATATGTATAGGTGCTGAGTACCTGTGTGTCAAATCCCGGTCCACCACCTGTCAAGGCATATACAAGATCAAATACTTTTAAACCACCTGTAATATTCAATGTAATTACTACTGTAAAAGAAGGTGCTAACAATGGAAACGTAATCTTCTTAAATCGCTGCCATACAGACGCCCCATCCATTTCTGCACTTTCATACAATTCACTTGGTATGGATTGTAATCCGGAAATAAATAAAAACATATTAAACCCTGCCCACATCCACACCTCTATAAATATAATCCAAAACATAGCGCTTCCGTACTGTCCTAACCAATCTTTTGCAAATCCGGACATACCAAGTGCATTCAGTCCATTATTTAAAAGACCATCCTGTTTTAAGATTCCTGTAAATAAAAGACCTACAATCATACAACTTAATACGCACGGCAAATAAAATAAAGTACGAAAAAAACCGTTTCCCTTAAATTTTTGTACCACCAAAAGTGCAAGACCTAATCCTACAATCGTTTTAAAGATTGTTGTCATAATTGCGAAAAGCGCTGTGTTTCCAAGTGATCGTAGAAACACCTCATCCCCGAATAAATTGATAAAATTCCGAAATCCGGAGAAAACTGGTGAATTTAATCGATCCATATTCCAGTCCGTAAATGAAAATAAAAATGCTATTACAATAGGTACAATATAAAAAACTGTGTATATCCCAACTGCTGGCAAACACATCCATCCTGGATATAGCTTTCTTTTTATGTTATTCTTCATATATCTTCTGCTCCTATAAATTAAGAAGATGCCATACCATTATTTTAGGCATGGCATCTTCTCTTATATTATGCTGATTTTCAGTTATTCTTAATTAAACGCCTCAACGCCTTGATCTTTCATATACTGTTCAAAATCCTTCTGGAATTGTTCCATAATTGATGCTCCATCTCTGTCGCCTTTTGCTGGTGCATCTACATAATATACATACAGACTGCTCTCACATAATGCATTTAAATCCATTACATAGAAGTTCCATTCAGGAATAACTTTTCCTGTCTGAATAAATTTTTCATTAATATCTTTTAAGTATTCTGGAACCTCACCACCATCAACATCCTTAAATGCTGGAAATCCTGGACGATCCTCGAAATAAAGATTTGCATATTCCGGTGTAGACCAAAGATTAAGTACTTTTTTCACAGTATCCATATTTTCAGAGTCTTTATATACCACAAAACCTGGAGAAGACATATTTTCTGTTACAACATCTACGCCATCTTTCATAGAAATGGCAAACATTCCTACATTAGCATCTGGATTTGCTTCTAACACACTTGCGGCAAAAAAGTCTCCGTTAAAATGCATCGCTGCACTACCATCTGCAACAGAAGCAATCGCGTCATCATATGTAGCAGATGTAAAATTCTCATTTATATATCCTTTCTCATAAAGTTCCAAATATTTATCAATAATTTCTGCCATTTCTGGAATATCCGTCCACTTCATTTCATTATTCATAAGTTTTTCCGCATATTCCTGTGCTTTTTCTGCCCCCAATGCCTTTGCAAAGTTATCTGTCATTAACACTTGCGGTACCCAACTATCTTTAGGCATATAAATTGGAGTGATTCCTGCATCTTTTAAAGTCTGACATACATCCAACAATTCTTCCCATGTCTCCGGAACCTTTGTAATACCTGCTTTCTCAAAAACATCTACATTGTAAATAAATCCATGGGTACCTGGTACACTTAAAAACGGAAATCCATAAATCTTCCCATCTTCTTTGTTTTTAACATTATCCGGAATCAGAAGATTATCGACCCATGCCTCATCGCTTAAATCGGCAAAATTACTTGCCGGATCCACAATATCATAGACTGCTGGAATGTTATAATCAATAATATCCGGAGCCTCCCCTGAATTAAGTTTCATTTTAATCATATTAAGAGACTCTGCATCTGGAACCACCTGAACATCAACAATAATATTTTCCTCTTTTTCGAGTTTTTCAATCATAGCCTGCAATCCATCATAATATCTTGATTGTTGCACCATTGCGCTGATCGTAACCTTTTCGTTACCGTCTTTATTCTGTGTAGTCTGAGTGCCAGTTTCTTTTGAAGTTCCACAACCAGCGAGTAAACCAACACTAAGAGTACAAGCTAATCCTATCGAAACTACTTTTTTTGTGTTTTTCATTTTCACTACCTCCCTTTCCTGTTTTGGCAATTTCACTATATTTATAATTATAATCCCACTTTTTTTGTTGTAAATGTAAAAACACGAAATGCTAAGTGTATAAATGTAAAAAACAAAAGAAATCTTTTACATTTTTTTGTAAAAAGACTTCTTTTGTTCACACTTTTAAACAAATCTACAATTTATTATTTCTCGTTTATCTGCCTTTAAATACATATTCCAAACTTGATTTTGGTATTTCACCTGAACTCTCTTCTCATATTTCGTGGAAATTCCAGCGGCAATTAATTTGCCTTCCCTCCATTTTATATCAACTTCTATTCCTCCTTCTGCCAATAATCCAGTTACTTCTCCATTTTCCCATTGAGTAGGCAATGCCGGAAGTAATTCTATCCTGCCATAGCAACTTCTTAGTAGCATATTGGCAATTCCACTCGCTGCACCTAAATTTCCATCTATCTGAAAGACTTCTCGTTCACCTTCATTCTCTCCCAGTGGCGGATGTAGGTCAAAAAGATTATCATAAGACGATTTTATCAATAAATTATTTAAAAACCTTAACGCCTTATCCCCATCTCCGAGTCTTGCAAAAAAATTAATCAACCACGCACAACTCCACCCAATATGTCCGCCTCCGTAAGAAAGTCTCCTATCAAGAAAATGCTTCACACTCTCAATAAGTTCCGGAGTGTCGTAGATGTTAATTATGGTTCCAGGATAAAACCCCACCAATGCTGAAAAATGTCGATGAGCTGGGTCCTCTTCTGTGAAATCTTCTATCCATTCCTGAAGTTGACCATTTTTCCCAACTTGATATTCAGGTAATAACAAGCTTTTCATTCTTACTTGTTCTAATAATTCATCTTCTATTCCCAAAATATTAGACGCATTTGCATAGTTTTTAAACAGTTCTTTTATTAAAGAAATGTCCATAGTCGAACTGTAACTTACAGAACATTCTTTTTCGTCCCAATCCCGAAATGTATTTTCAGGAGATGTTGAAAGTGGAGTGTGATATCGCCCATCTTGTCCCTTCTCAAGCCAATCCAAAGAAAATTGTACCGCACCTTTCATAATCGGATATATACGTTTCTCTAGAAGTTCTGTATCACCGGTATATTTAAAATAGTCATATATCTGAACACTTAACCATACACCTCCCATTGGCCAAAATGCGTATTTTGCCATGCCCGATACAGGTTCCGTATGTCGCCATATGTCCACGTTATGATTTGCAACCCATCCTCTACAATGAAAATAATTTTTGGCTGTTTCCTGTCCGACCTTACTGATCTGTTCCACCATACTAAGTAATGGTTCAAAACATTCTGTTAAATTACAGATACCTGCTAGCCAATAATTCATTTCAGTATTTATGTTAATTGTCCAGTTACTACTCCAGACAGGACGAATACTCTCGTTCCATATTCCTTGAAGATTCGACGGTTGTGTTCCTCTCCGCGAGCTCGAAATTAACAAATATCGATTATAGTGATAATACAAACAATATAATCCAAAATCACTTGCTCCCTCTTTAAAATCCTTTAGTCTTCTATCTGTTGTTTTACCATTATCTTCCTCATTCAAATACAATTTAGACTGTTTAAACAAGGGCTGGTAATCCTCGAGATGTCTATTCATAATTTGTTGGTATGTTATTTTTTCTACTTTTTGAAAAATAGAATCAACTTTCTTGATACAATTATTCATGGAAAAATCAATCTCTATCGTATCTGACTGATACCCATCTGAAGCTGCTAACAAGACAAGAATCTCTGATGCTTTTTCCACGAAAACTTTACCATTAACACAATGTACCATCCCATCTTTGATTTTCACTTTCATGGAACAACAAAAAGGCATCCCCAAATTTCCACTTTCATATACAATAGGATTATCACTTTTCACATAATTGGGTTCCACATGTGTAGGCGCATTCCCTATAATTGTAATCCCGTTCTTCCCATTTTCCATCGAAATGGAGTGTAATCGACTTTCCAATTCAAACGTAACATTCAACTTTTTTTAGTATCACAGAAAAAATGAAGTATAATTGCATTATCTGGATATGATGCAAATATTTCTGAACGATAATATTTTCTATCATATGTAAATTCAGTACTCACCACAGCATGCTCCAAGTCCAATTCTCTTTTATATGAGGTATACTCTTTCACATCACAATACTGATACCTCAAAATCCCAAGAGGCATATATGATTCATTATATTGGCCTAACAATTTTTTTTCTATTATTTTTTGCGCCTCATAGTATTTGCCAGACATACATAATTTTTTCGCATGTAACAGTGCTACTTTATCAATAGCTAGCTCTTTTCTTCTTCCAGTTCCAGACCATAAGGTGTCTAAATTCAACGTAATATATTCTTCAGGAACTTTCCCGTATACCATCGCTCCTAAGCTTCCATTTCCAATTGGCATAGCTTCACAAAATGAAGCTGCTGGAACAGCATACCATAATTTTGTATTCATTTTTCTTTCTCCTTTTGTTTCTTCAAATCATATTTTTACAGGTTTGATTTGAAATAAGTTAGTAATAAAAATCACATAGTAAAATTGCCCAATCAGCTTCTTATGCCTGCTTAATTGAATTTCAATATACCATGCAACTTTTAGGGAGGTCAATAGCTTATTAAAATAATGAATTCTACTCTCAAAAAACGCGGGAGTTTGACAGTTGAATAAAGAAAAAAACTTATAATGCCTATAAAATGGCACTTGTTTTGTCAAATTTTTTAAATTTATTAGTGCTTGTTTATACTTGTTTTGGTACAATACAAAAATAAACAAGTACTGATCATGGAAAAAAATAGTACACACCGGCAATTTTCCCCGTGCTGGATTAAAGGAAGTAATGGAACATTTACCTCAAGGACTTGATACAATAATTGAAGAAAACGGCAGTAACTTTTCAGGAGGGGAATGTCAACGGCTTGCTATCGCCAGAGCATTACTGAGTGGAAAAGATATCTTGCTAATGGACGAAGCAACATCAGCATTAGATGAGCAAACCGCAAATGCTGTAGAAAGCAGTATTTTATCATTGGAAGATATCACATGTATCAGCGTGACTCACAGACTCTCTCGTGAAAATATGAAAAAATATTCAGCAGTTTTGAAAATGGATAATGGAGAATTGCACGAAGATGTTCTATGACATTTCTGCAGAATCAGTAGAAATATATCGAAGAAATCATGTAAATTGTAACCTATTGCCTTACAGAATTGATGCAGATGTGCTATATTGAAAATGCAAAAAGAACAACCGCCCACAAGGGGTTGACCAATTAAAGAATGTACATAGAAAATACCACCCTCACTCGCCAAAGTATCATATCATTCTGAGGGTGGTTTTTCTATGCCTGAAATCATCAGTGACAAATCATGTAAATGAATGTCAGTAGTGATAAAATAAACATTCCAACGGCCATAAGGTCTTTAAAATCAAAGTGATTTTTATTATCGTTCATCAGCACCCCCCATTCTATGTAAAATAGAGGTCATCCACCCTGTAACACGGTTGTTCTACTTGAAGTGTTATCATATTCTT
>ENA-OQCW01001146-OQCW01001146.1-human-gut-metagenome-genome-assembly--contig:-NODE-1146-length-11464-cov-2.300520_pt1 | contig 11464 bp, 13 predicted proteins | sample MGYA00242767_ERZ504593 | MGnify/ENA primary metagenome ERZ504593 (study PRJEB26092, sample SAMD00036307) | human gut metagenome | host: Homo sapiens | study: EMG produced TPA metagenomics assembly of... | reverse complement strand
GTGCGATCATTGACGGCTGTTCCACTGCGAATATATTTTTCAAAATTATAGCTCCCCTGTCTAAGGACGGAGTGGTAACAATCTCCATATTGACTGTGCTGTCCTCATGGAATGAATTGTTGATTTCCATGCTGCTGATCAGTGACCCGTCTAAAAAGACATTGCCCAATGGCTTGATGGGATTTATCACAGAGTATAACTCGGAATATACACAGTTGGCAGCGGGAATCATGATCTCGATCATACCGGCCATTTTATTCTATGCATTCGCACAGGAGAAAATTGAAAAGGGTATGATCGCAGGCGCTATTAAAGGATAGGACGGGGGAGAGCAAAATGAAGATTACAAAGAAAAGTAAATTGACGGTTATCTTATTCGTCTTACCGGCCTTGATCGTCTATCTCATATGGGTCATATATCCCATTATCAACGCAATGTGGATGAGCATGCTGAAATCAGATACACTGCACAGCAGCCATTTTGTGGGGTTTGAAAATTATATAAGTGTATTCAAATCAACACTTTTCTGGAAATCCATGAGAATTTCACTTATATTTATTGTCTTGACCACAACGTTCCAGGTGATCCTTGGTTTCTTATATGGATATCTGGTTTATCTGCAGCCTAAAGGGTATCGGATTTATAAAATTTTGCTGTTCGTACCTAATGTTCTTCCTTCTGTTGCGACAGGATTTATATGGAGTTATATATACAGTCCCAGTATGGGTATATTAAAGCCTTTAATGGAAGCCATTGGACTGGGGCAATATTACATATCGCCCATTGCGGACCCGAAGCTTGCGCTGGTGGCAGTGGTATTTGCACAGATATGGAGTGGATTAGGAGTACAGGTCATACTCTTTAATTCAGGATTCATGAATATACCATCAGAAGTGATCGAAAGTGCGAAACTGGATGGAGCAACAGGCTGGAAAATGATAAAAACCATGGTAATTCCCATGTCCTGGGATATCACTAAGATGGTCATTATCTTACAGACCATCGGGGCACTGCGCTCCTTTGACCTGATCTATGTTATGACAGCCGGCGGACCGAATCATTCCACAGAGGTTCTTCCAATGCATCTGTTTGTAAATGCATTCCAGAACTTCAATCTTGGATACGGCAATGTAATAGCAGTCATATTGTTTGTGCTAGCTATGATAATCACAGTTTTTATGAGAAAAGTAATGGAACGGGATAGTTTATATTAAAAAATAATAGTATACGGAGGAAATTAAAATGATGACAGATACAGAATTGATCAAAGAGCTTAGAAAATACAGATGCGCGGACCTCTGCGATGGCATGGATGCCATTGGTCTGGTGGACAAAGGAACCATGAATGAGGCCATGCGGCCTCTCAGAGATGGGATTGAATTTAAAGGGTTTGCCTACACGATCAAGCTGCTTCCGAAATCCGATGCTGTAAAGGTATGTAAGACACCGGAGGAGTGGAGAGAGGAATTAGGAAAAGAGTGTAATAAAATCTATAATTTTGTGGGAGAGATCACTTCGGAACGTGCAAAGGATACGGTTATCGTTGTGGATATGGAAGGCGTCAGAGGTGGGCTTTGGGGCTCGGAAATCGCTATGACTATGATGGAACGCGGTATTGAAGGCGTAGTTCTGGACGGAGGATGCAGAGACTCTTATGAGACAAATCTTGAAAAGGCACCGGTATTCTGTACAAAAAGAACGTTTACCCATGCATATGGAAGAGTAGAACCGGGGGCATTGAACATTCCGGTCAACTGTGCAGGTGTAACCGTGAAGCCGGGCGATATTGTATGCGCAGATGACGATGGTGTTCTGGTGATCCCCAGAGAACGCGCAGAAGAGGTTATTATGTTTGCAAAAATGCAGTTGGAGGACGATATTGCTGTCCGTACAGAGCATTATGACAATTTAGGATTTGAGCATGATGAAACACTTAACAGAATGAAATAATGTCTTTGAAGAATAGGGAAACCTTAACTTGCGGCTTGTATATACAGGCCGCATATCTTCTTAAGAGCACAGGATCCAGGTAATACAGGAGGCAGTATAGCATGAAATACGGGATATGTCTTACACCCATCTATCCGGCAGCTATCAATGATATTACGGTAATGTCGCAGGTTATTGAGAAGACAAAAAATCAGAAAGTGTTTAATTGTGCAGAGATATATTTTGAAGGTTCCAAAGAAGAGGAGAACACCATCCGTAAGATGTTAGAGGATACCGGTCTGGATACAGTGTATCTAGGGGGGACTTCCTATAAAGAGAGATGGTATCGATATATCATCAGGAGATGAGGCAGAACGGAAAAAAGCGTGGATAAGTGCAAAGGCCATATTGACCATGCAGTCCGTATGGGATGTGTCAGAATAGTGGTCGCCAGCGGTCCTGACTGGAAAGGTGATAAGGATAAAAGATGTATTGCGGAACAGATGAGAAAGTCTCTGGAGGAACTTGACATTTACTGTCGGGGAAGCCGTCTGGAAGTTTCTGTGGAACCATTCCCAGTGAGGACAGATCCGTATCTGGCAGTTGGAGAGACAAAACTGGTGCAGGATATTTTTAAAGACAGCAGTTTCCGCAATGTGGGAATCACCTTTGATACCAGCCATTTTTCTCAATTAGGAGAGGATATAGAGGAAAGTTTTCAGTCACTGAAGCCGTGGATACATCACATGCATTTGGCTAATTGTGTGATGAGGGATAAAACAAGCCTCTGTACGGAGACAATGCATCCTGCATTTTCACAAAAAGACGGTGATTTCAGTATAGAGACCATCCATGACTTCTATCAGAGAATGAAGTCAAAATGGGGCACTTAAGGAAGTTGATATCTGTTCTCTTGAGATTGTAAGCAGGGGAAATGAGAACCGATATTATGATGAGGCCTGCAGGGAAGCAAAATGATCTGGGAATTATAAGAGGAATATTGTATTGGGGAATGGAGAGATCCATTTGTGGGAAACGTTTGAGATCGTACTGTACGCTGAGGGTAAATATGAGAATCATTATACAGACGTCTGTGTATGGGCGCATCTGAAGGGGCCGGATTTTGATAAGAAGTGCTTTTGGCTTCTGGGATGGGGATAATGTATTCAGGATCAGAGTGACAGCGGTCCGCCCGGGGCTTTGGACATACACAACAGGGGCAAACGTAGAAGATAAAGGTCTTGTGGGAGTGACGGGAGCATTCGTGGGTATTCCTTGGACTGAGGAAGAGAAACAAGAGGTACAGACACGCAGAGGTATCATAAGAGCCAGTAAAAACGGACATGCCATGCAGTATGCAGACGGAACACCCTTTGTAATGGTAGGAGATACCTGGTGGGGATTGGCAACATACAGATATCCCTGGGATGAGAGTGAAACTGAGCATCCGATCGGCAGCAGCATGAGTATAAAAGATATGGCTAGGCAGAGGATCCGCCAGGGTTTTAATACTGTTGGCATGATCGCGTCTTTCCCTACCTGGGCTGATGACGGTGAAGATGCATGGATCATGTTGGATGACGGACATGAAACAGCAGTCAGAAACGCATGGACTGTAGATGGTTCATCCAGACAGGGCGTCAGAAAAGATACAGCACCCTGTAAAGCTATGCATAATGAAGGCGGAAGGCCATTCTTTTTCCCGGGTAAGGTAGAAGGTTATGAAGAGATTGTTCCTGATTATGACAGGATCAACCCGGAATATTTCAAGGTAATGGATAAAAAGATTGACTGGCTGAACAGGCACGGCATTACAGTGTTTATCGAAGCAATACGCCGTGACTGCTCAAAAACCTGGAAATATTATTACGACTGGCCTATGGTGTATACCAGGTATATTCAGTATATATTTGCGCGTTACCAGGTAAACAACTGTATTTTCAGCCCTATCCATTTTGATATTAAGATGAATACCATAGACAGCCGTGAATTCAATGAACCCATTGATCTGCTGATAGATACTTACGGCGGGCCGCCTTTCGGAACCCTGATGGGAACCAATCCTTCCCCCAGTACCCTGATCAATTACGGAGGCCCAGAAGAGCAGCACTGGCTGACACTTCATCAGACCGGAAATTGGCGTGAACATGAACACTACTGGTATCTCACGGATATCTTCCACGCTTCTCCTGCCTGTCCGGCAGTCAACGGTGAACCTTATTATTCCGGTTACCCGGAATCCTCCATGAAAATAGATGAAAACGGAAATACCGTTACAGAGTTAGGCACCCTCACAGCCGACAGTGAGGAAGACCATTTAAACTGCCGATCCGGGTATTACGGAAGTGTTTTGAGCGGTGCTTATGGGGGTGTTCTGGCCGGATTTGAAGGCGGATGGGGGGCCAATATTGAAGAGGGCAATCTCTATAATATCTGGGATACCATGACTTTCCCGGTGAGCTACCAGGTGAAATATGTGCGAGATTTCCTCTTGTCTGAGGGCAGCAGATATACGGAACTGATTCCCAATGCTGAATTGGTGACACCCAATAAAGCAGGAGATCCTTACGGGTATAGAGGCTGGGCTTTTGCTTCTGCCACCGAGAAAAGGGATCTGATCCTGGGATATGTGGAAAGGGATTGTCCAAGAGTCGCGGTACGGGGACTGCGCCCATATGAAAAATATGATTTTATATGGTTTGATCCCTGTGACGGAACCTGGAGCGGAAGTACAAAATTAAGTGTCAGTGCGGTAGGTATGATCCATTTACCGGAGTATCCGGGCAGGCAGGACTGGGCATTTAAATTAAAGAAAATACAGGAGCCATACAGGATCGATACTTCGAGAACCCAAATCATCACTGGAGGAATATAGAAGGCAGAAGGTGCGGAAAGGGTAATGATATGCAGAGAATATTAAACGACCCGGATAACATAGTAGACGAAATGCTGCAGGGATTTTTCAAAGCGCACAGTGATCTTGTGGAGAGAACATCAAATCCCCGTGTAGTAAAGGCAAAAAATATTCCAAGGGATAAAGTAGGCGTGGTGACGGGCGGCGGTTCCGGGCATAAGCCTGCATTTGTGGGATATGTGGGGAAAAACTTATGTGATGCAGCGGCCGTGGGCGAAATTTTTTCTTCTCCGACGCCAGGTGCATTTCTGGATGCCATGAAATGTGCTGACCAGGGAAAAGGTGTTGTCTGTCTGTACGGCAATTATTCAGGCGACAATATGAATGTAAAGATGGCGGTCAAAATGGCAGAAAAGCAGGGAATCAAAGTCAGGACCGTAATTGCCAATGACGATGTGGCATCAGCTCCAAAGGAACAGCGGGAAAAAAGGCGTGGTGTTGCAGGCGAGATCCTCATGTGGAAGGCGGCTGGTGCAAAAGCGGCACAGGGGGCAGATTTGGACCAGGTTGCGGCGACAGCGCAGAAAGCTATCGACAATACCAGATCGGTTGGTGTGGGGCTGAAACCATGCGTTCTGCCTGCAATCGGACATCCGGGGTTTGAGATAGAAGAGGGGACCATGGAGCTTGGGATCGGTCATCACGGGGAACCGGGAGTGGCAGTGGTGCCAATGGAAACAGCCGATAAACTGGCAGAAAGAATGCTGGACATGATACTTGCGGATCATCCGTATAAGGCAGGAGATGAGGCAGCGGTCCTTTTGTCCGGGCTTGGCGCTACACCGGTTATGGAATTGTATGTTCTTTATAATGAGGTGGAAAAGCGGCTGACTGAAAAGGGAATTGGTGTTTATCGGGCATATGTGGGGAATTATTTTACATCACTGGATATGGCAGGAGCCACTTTGTCACTGATGAAGACAGACGATGAACTGAAGGAACTGCTTGCCATGCCTGCATACAGTATGGGATGGAAGTAGAAGATCAGGGACACACCCGGGGATATGAGGACATAGGGTAAACGGCATATGGATATACATGATGGAGGTATATTATGCAGGCATTTAAAAACACAGAAGGAAAATCCATTTTGTTGAGAATGGTTCAGGTGATCCAGGAGAATAAGGAGTATCTTGGCCAGATAGATGGAGTCATTGGAGACGGTGACCACGGAGCGAATATGAACAAAGGCTTTACTATGTTCTTAAATCAGTATAAAGACGTGGATTACAGTTTTACGGAAGGGCTTTATCACCTGGGTATGGTTCTGCTCAACGGGATAGGAGGATCAATGGGTCCTATCTACGGAACCATTTTCATGGCAATGTCAGAAGCGGCAGACGGTAAGGACGTGATAGGACTCAGTGAGTTATCCCAAATGCTGAAAGCTGCGGAGGAAGAACTTTTTACAATTGTGGATGCCCGAAAAGGGGACAAGACTTTAGTGGACAGTTTATCTCCTGCAATAGATGCGGTGCAGCAGGCGGCAGCGGCTGAAGCGGACTTTAGATCAGCACTGGATGCCATGTGCGCTGCGTCCGGGCAGGGGAAAGAACGTACCAGAGACTTGACCGCCAGGTATGGAAGAGCATCCCGTCTCGGGGAGCGTTCCAGAGGTGTGCTGGATGCCGGCGCTGTATCCTGTGATCTTCTTTTAAATGCAATGGCCCAAGGAATAGGGGAATTGCTGTGAGACAGAAATGAGGTAAGATATGAAAATTGCGATTGGCTGTGATCCCAATGCGGAGGAAGCCAAGAAGAGACTGATAGATTATATTACCAGGGAGGGACTGGGCACAGTGACTGACTTTGGCAGTACAGATGCGGTGTACGCTCACGTGGCTTTTTCAGTTGCCAGGGCAGTGGCAGATAAGGAATATGACAGAGGAATCCTGCTCTGCGGCACAGGGATCGGAATGTCTATTGCGGCAAATAAGGTGAAAGGCGCATATGCCGCATTGGTGTCAGATACATATTCGTCAAAAAGGTCACGGCTGTCAAATGATGCAAATATACTCTGCATGGGGGCTTTTACCATTGGTGATAAAGTGCGGGAAGAGCTGACAACAGTGTTTATACAAAATGATTTTATTTCAGGAAGTTCTTCACAGGTTAAAGTAGACGCGTATAAGGAATACGATGCAGAAAGATAGTGTTATATGAAAATTGTTAAAAAGGTAATAGATCATATTGAAAAGTGTTATGCAGTTACAGAATTTGAGTATGACGGAAAAAGGCATCTGCTCTGCTGTGCGGAAGGTAAAGGTCCATGCCGCGCATATGATTTACAGGGAAATCCGGAAGAAACACTTTGGAACGGACCGGGAGGTGTCATGACACTGGCACAGTTTCCTGAAGGGGACGAACCTGTTCTTCTGGCGACACAGGGATTTTTTTCTCCGGATGATGCGTCAGATGCAGAGCTTGTATATTATTACAGGAGAAATGAGCGGTGGCACTGCAAAACATTGTGCCGGCTGCCGTTTCTTCACCGATTCGGGATCGTGTGCAGCCGGGGGAAAAAGTATATTGTTGCGGCAACTTTAAAATCGGCGAATGCATTCAGTGGAGACTGGACTTGCCCCGGCAGAGTATGGGCAGCAGAGCTGCCGGAGAATATCCTGCAGTATGACAGCGGTCATCCGTTGAAGTTTCAGCCTGTTCTGAATGGACTGTATAAAAATCATGGTTTTAGTATAAACAGGGATGAAGAAAACAGTTATGCAGTGATCGGAACAGAAAATGGAGTGTATACTGTTTATCCGCCCAAAGATCCAAAGGAGCAATGGAAATGCAAGCTGATCCTGAAAGAACCCGCCAGTGACGTCTTATACCGTGACCTGGATCATGACGGGGAAAAAGAATTGATCATTTTATCTCCCTTTCACGGTGAGAATATCAGAATTTTTAAGAAAAATGAAAAAAATGAATTTGTTCAGGTATATGAGCGGGAGAAGAAGATGCCCTTTTCTCATGCGATATGGGGTGATGCCATAGATGGGCATGAACATGTATTTATCGGCGGAAGAGAAGGGGATAGAGAACTGATAGCACTTTATTACGACATGGAAAAAGAAGAATATAAGGAGTTCCGGGTGGATGCAGGCGCCGGAGCAGCCAATTGCATGTTGTTTCAGGTAGACGGACAGAGCAGGTTGATCTGCGCAAATCGTGAGACAGATGAAGTGGCAGTCTATTCTTTTGGATCTGATGACAGTCTGGGATAAAAAGGGAAAGTGAGGATGAGGTTATGAAGGCAATTTTAAAAGATAAAAGGGAAGCAGGATTTACACTGGCAGATATACCGGTTCCGGAAATCGGAAGAAATGAAGTTTTGATAAAGTGGAGGCATCTGCTCTCTGCAGATCAGATGTGGATGTATATGAATGGACACCTCTGGTAGAGAAGGCGAACTATGACCTGCCTTTTGTTATGGGGCATGAGTTTGCAGGTACTATAGTAAAGACAGGAGAAGACGTACAGGGATATAAGCCGGGCGACAGAGTGGCCGGGGAGACACATATCCCATGTGGTTACTGTGAGACCTGCAGGACAGGAAACCAACATATCTGCGGCAATCACATGGGAGTTTTGGGAAGAACGGTGGACGGATGCTTTGCAGAATATATTGCGCTGCATCAAAAAGCGCTGATCAGACTTCCTGAGAATCTTTCTTTCCAGGAGGGCGCTATATTAGAGCCTTTTGCCACGGCAATGCATGCGGTTTCGAAAGCAAACCCATCCGGCAGATCCCTGCTGATCGCAGGTACGGGAACTATTGGGGCAGATGGCAGTGGAAATCGCCAAATATCTGGGCTGTACAAAATTGTTTGCAGTGGACATCAGCGACACGAAGCTGCAGGAGAGCAGAAAACGGGGGGCGGATGTGACCATTAACGGTATGAAAGAAGACCTGGTGGAGATCGTTAAACGTGAAACAGACGGATACGGAGTAGATGCAGTCATTGATTTTACAGGAAATGAGAGGGTTATCAACCAGGAGGTGGAAGCCGTTAAGATAGCGGGAACCATCGTACATGTGGGAATGGTGGAAAAACCCCTGACATATAGGAACTTTATGTACGGCGTTGTCTATAAGGAACTTATCGTTACCGGAATCTTCGGAAGACGCATGTATGAGACATGGACAGAAGTTATGAATATTCTAAAAACAGGAAAGATCGATCTCAGATCATTTGTTGCCAAAGAAATGAAGCTGGAAGATTTCCAGGAAGCAAATAGAGAGTTTCCAAACGTTTCTGGCAGAATTGTATTTCAACATGAATAGGGTCATGACATAAGAGATTGTAGCGAAAGGAAGAAGATATGGAATATAAAAAAGAGGAAGGAAACCATGGATGGTAATACTGCCGCGGCTATGGCTTCTTACCATTTTACAGAAGTGGCAGCCATCTATCCCATCACACCTTCATCCCCCATGGCGGAAGCAGTGGACAAATGGGCTGCAGAGGGGAAGAAAAATATCTTTGGAAAAACAGTAAAATTGATGGAGATGCAGTCAGAAGGAGGAGCAGCAGGAGCACTGCATGGAAGCCTGCAGTCAGGTGCACTGTCCACTACCTATACTTCTTCCCAGGGGCTGCTGCTTATGATACCCAACCTGTATAAGATCGCAGGTGAACTGCTGCCGGGAGTTCTGCATGTGAGTGCAAGATCACTGGCTTCTAATGCGCTGAGTATCTTTGGGGACCATCAGGATGTTATGAGTATCCGTCAGACAGGGACAGCCCTGTTGGCATCAGGAAGTGTACAGGAATGCATGGATCTGGGCTGCACGGCCCATCTGTGTGCCGTCAAGTCAAGAATTCCCTTCGTACATTTCTTTGACGGTTTCAGAACATCACATGAGATACAGAAAATAGAGGTGATCGGATCACAGGAGATCAGACAGCTTGTGGACTGGGATGCTGTTTCAGCCTTCCGTGACAGAGCGCTGAACCCGGAACATCCAGTCCTCCGCGGAACCACACAGAACCCTGATATTTTCTTCCAGGAAAGGGAAGCCGTGAACAGATTTTATCTGAACCCGCCGGAAATAGTACAGGAATATATGGACAAGGTTAAAGCGCTTACAGGGAGACCATATCATCTCTTTGATTATTACGGGGCAGAGAAACCGTCAGTGGTGATCGTCTCCATGGGTTCCTCCTGTGAGGTGATCAAGGAAACACTCGATCATCTCAATAGAAAAGAGGATAAGTACGGTCTTGTCCAGGTTCGTCTGTTCCGTCCGTTCTCAAAAGCGGCATTTTTGAAAGCTTTCCCGGAGAGTACAGAGAAAATCGTGGTGCTTGACCGGACAAAAGAACCCGGAGCCAACGGAGAACCGCTGTACCAGGAAGTGCGCGCGGCATTTTACGGCGAGGACAGACATCCTGAGATCATAGGCGGCCGCTATGGTCTTGCGTCTAAGGATTTCACACCCGGAGATGTGGCGGCTGTACTGGAAAACGCGGAGAGTGACAGGCCGCTGAATGGATTTACCGTGGGGATCAGGGATGATGTTACATACCTGTCACTGCCGGTCAAAGAAGATTTTCCGGATACCGCGCCGGAGGGGACTGTAAACTGTAAATTCTGGGGACTGGGTTCAGACGGAACGGTAAGCGCCAATAAATCCGCAATAAAAATCATAGGCGATCATACAGAAAAACAGGTACAGGCCTATTTTGCATATGATTCCAAAAAATCAGGGGGAATCACCATATCCCATCTGCGTTTCGGGGACAAGCCGATCCGCTCTTCCTACCTGGTAAGCCACGGGGATTATATTGCCTGTCACAATCAGGCTTATGTGACACAGTATGACCTGCTGGACGGTATAAAGGAAAATGGAATATTTCTGCTTAACTGTATCTGGGATGACCGGGAAGTGAACAGCCGGCTGCCGGAAAACCTGAAGAGGATCATTCTGGAAAAAAATATTCGTTTTTATACCGTAGATGCCGTACATATTGCAGAGAAGATTGGACTTGGCAGACGTATCAACATGATCATGCAGACAGCATTCTTTGCACTGACACAGATCATTCCTGTGGAAAAAGCCGTGGAATATCTGAAAGCTGAAGTTAAGAAAAATTACGGGCACCAGGGTCAGAAAGTGATAGATATGAACTTTGATGCCATTGAAGAAGCGCTGAAACATATCCATAAGGTGGACTTGAGGTTACTGTGCCGGGAGAGCGGGGAAGAACAAAAACAGGAAATCTGTACGGGCGACGCGGAGACAGACTTTTTTGTAAATAACATTATGGTTCCCATGAACCGGCAGAAGGGTGATAACCTGCCTGTCAGTGTATTCAGCGGCAGAGAAGACGGAACCTTCCCTACCGGTACAACCCGGTATGAAAAACGCGGAATTGCGCTGACGGTCCCTGAGTGGGATGCGGATGCGTGTATTCAGTGTAATCAATGTTCGCTGGTATGTCCTCATGGCGTATTCCGTCCAAGGCTGCTGACTAAAAAAGAGCTTGAACAGGTACCGGAGGGGATCAGGGAAAAAGCAAGGCCTGCAAAGGGTTATACAGATACCCTTTTTATATGGATTTTCACCTATGGACTGTACAGGATGACGGGAATTGTATTCACATATGTCCAGC
>ENA-OQCW01001144-OQCW01001144.1-human-gut-metagenome-genome-assembly--contig:-NODE-1144-length-11492-cov-2.628773_pt1 | contig 11492 bp, 16 predicted proteins | sample MGYA00242767_ERZ504593 | MGnify/ENA primary metagenome ERZ504593 (study PRJEB26092, sample SAMD00036307) | human gut metagenome | host: Homo sapiens | study: EMG produced TPA metagenomics assembly of... | reverse complement strand
GTCAAAAACACGTTTTTTTACGTCCTGGCTGACAGGGTAATCCGTACGCCTCAGTACCCTGGACACAGTAGCAATTGATACGTTTGCCTTTTTAGCAATATCCTTAATCGTTGTTTTCTTATTCATTGGGGCCCCTCAAATATTATATAGAAAACGTTATCTATGAGCTCATATTAGCATGGACATATTTTACTGTCAATGGGGGGCCTTTTTCTTATTCTTCATATTTTTCTATGGATTTTTTTACCTTTTTATGTTATTAATTCATTTTTATAGTTCTTTTCAGACTTTTATAGAAAGTTTTTCTATCTGACAGCAACCAACAGCAAAAAAACTTTTTTTTATTTACTGTAAAGAAAATGATCGCCTGCTAATACTTCCAACCATACCAGCCACAAATCTGTGACAATTATGGCTGATAAATGTTCACAAAATGCTTGATTTTTTCCGAAGTCTGTGGTATTATAATCACTGCTTATTAAAGCAAACTCTGGGCGAATTCCCGAGTGGCCAAAGGGGACAGACTGTAAATCTGCTGCTAATAGCTTCGGTGGTTCGAATCCACCTTCGCCCACTAGCGTGCCTAAAATATGGCTTAAGGACATCAGTGCAGTGCATGTAAAGGTCCTGGTTTTCAGCTGGGGCACGTGTTGAAAAGTACCTGCGGGTAACTTATGCGGGTGTGGTGGAATAGGCAGACACAAGGGACTTAAAATCCCTCGGTAGCGATACCGTGCCGGTTCAAGTCCGGCCACCCGCATTATAAATGGAGTGTTGTAAAAGCATTTGAAAATTCTAATGTTTTTACAGCACTCTATTTTTATGATGCTTACTTGGTTGCTCCCAAAAAGAGCACCTCCCCGCCCGCGGAACAATTCTCCGCCTCCGAAAGGTGCTCTTTCCTATATCAGATTCAAAATCCCCCTGTCTTACAACATTTGTCAGTCTTACATCATCCTTCTGCCTACTTCTCCACAGCCGCCCCATCATCCGCGAACCGCGAATCCACCACCGGATAAAATTCATCCGGCTGAGAAACGAATACAGCTGCGCTGTAAGGCGGCATGTTCAGCTTCAGCATGCCATTCTTTATGCGGTAGAGCATGACCCCTGCATTGTACCCTGTCTCAGCGGTCAGGATGGGCCTGCCTAACACCATGTCGTCAGTAACGCCCAGCTGCCATACCGGAATGTCCATGGTCTGGCTGTCCGGGCTGTTGGATATGACCACCACGGCCTGATATTTGCCGTACATACGCCCGTAGGCAATCTTCTGGTATCCGGCCAGAAGGGGCTTTACCGCACCCTTTCTGATCGCTGGTATCTTGCGGTGGATTCCGGTCATATAGCGGTGGAACTCTATAAGCTCTAAATCCTCTTTCCCCCATGGATAGGTACGCCTGCTGTCCGGATCCGTCCATCCGCAGACTCCGGCCTCATCGCCGTAGTAAAGCGTGGGGGCTCCCGGCCAGGTCATCTGAATCACCACTGCCTCCCTGAACACACAGGGCTTTATATTCTGTCCTGCTTTTTCCGGACCAGCTGTCTGGATACGGCCTACCATCTGGTTGGTCCTGGTTAAGAAACGGGAATGGTCATGGTTGGACAGCTGGTTCATGGCCGTCATCACCGTGTTGGTCTGCATACGGCTCATATGGTATCCCATGGCGTTAAAAAAAGCCTCACCATCTCCCCATATGCCCCCGTTATAACTGTCGCTGTGTTTCTCCATGCCGGTCAGAAACCACGTGACCGGTTCCATGAACGCGTCGTAATTCATGATAGAATCCCACTGATCTCCCTCCAGCCAGGAAGCAGGATCCCCGTAGTGCTCCGCCAGAATCAGCGCTTCCGGATTAGCCTCTTTTACGGCCTGGCGGAACCTGCGCCAGAATTCGTGATTGTATTCTGCCGTGTGTCCCAAGTCGGCAGCCACATCCAGACGCCAGCCATCAATGGAATAGGGCGGGGATACCCACTTCCTGGCCACGTTCAGTATATACTCCACCAGTTTTTCAGAATTCTCGTAATTTAACTTGGGCAGGGTGTCATGTCCCCACCATCCGTCATAGGTCCTGTTGTAAGGCCAGGCCCCGTCGCTGTCGTCATGGAACTGGAAAAAGCTGTGATAGGGGCTGCTTTTGCTCTCATAGGCCCCTGCCTCATAGTCGCCGGAATGCTCATAGATTCCCTCTGCGTCCAGCCATTTGTTAAAGGAGCCGCAGTGATTGAACACTCCGTCCAGAATTACCCGCATCCCCCGCTTATGGACTTCCTCCACAAACCGGGCAAAAAATGCATCGCTGGCTTCCAGATTCTCCTTGCCTGCGCTGCGCTGCACGTACCGGTCAGCCTCCTTGTTATCCGTGGCGTCAGGCCTGACCAGACCTCCCCCGTCCTTCTCTATTCTGGTAAAGTGGGGATCAATGTGCTCGTAATCCTGACAGTCATATTTATGGTTGGAGGGGGATACAAATACCGGATTCAGATAGATGGCCTCCACTCCCAGCTTCTTGATGTAGTCCAGCTTATCCCAGATTCCCTGCAGGTCGCCTCCGTAAAAGTACCCCACATCCATGGCGGCCGGGTACCGGTCCCATTCCGTAACCTTCTGTACCGGACGGCCGATATAGACATACTCATATGATTCCACATCATTGCTCTCATCTCCATTGCAGAAACGGTCACAAAAATCTGGTACATGACCGCACCCTTTGCCCATTCCGGCGTGTGGAATCCCGGGGTAATCTTGAAATCAAAGCATGGCTGGCCATCCTGTGTGGGTCCCAGCCGGTTATAAAGACAGACATCCTGTTCGGATACCACTTTAAAGTGATAAAGCACCTGATCGGTGCCTACTGTAATTTCATATTCATAGTAATCAAACAATTCATCGGACTTGGCCTTGGTCATCTCCACCTCGGCTTTATCCTCCACATAATATACATGATCCACATTGCCCTTAGCTGTCCGCATGCGAAGCAGCACATCGTCATCTGCGTCCGGTTCCATTGGCATGCGGTAATCCTCTGTCTCAGAGGAAAAAAGGGCATCCCTGTTGATACGTCCCTTCAAATTATCTTCCACGTTTTATATCCTTTTCCTAATTTGCTCATAATTACAATCCTGTTCCTTTATTGTATCTGAATTTTCTCAAATATACAAGGAAAAATTATACCAGAAAAATCTTGATAACATACACCTTTTCCATGGCTTTCTCACAAAGTGAAAAGCCTGGCGGGGTAGCCAGGCTTTTTCAGGAGAAGGTATTTCGTTTCTTATGGGGTGTAGCAAAAACTATATAATGTATTGGGGGGGGTTACGTCTATTATAATAGCATAGGAACGGAAAAAAAGTGTGCACAAAGATGCAATATTTTCCAGTGTATTTATGAGCAATATAGACAAGGGAGGGGGCTTTATAGCCTCCCTCCCCTTTTTTTATACTATTTTCCATCATTCTCAGCCCAAAACAGAACCGAAATACTATGCTACTGCACCGGTGTAAACAGCGCCTCAAACTCAGACTGGCTGATTTTCTCTTTCTCAATCAGCAAATCAGCGCAGGCATGGAGGACATAGTCATATTGCTTGATGATATCCTTTGCCTTCTGGTAGCACTCGTCAATGATCCGCTTGACCTCACTGTCAATGGTGTCAGCAACCTCATTGCCGTAGGACTTGGTATGGGCCAGGTCCCGTCCGATAAATACCTCATTCTCATCGCCGCCGTACTGAATCATTCCTACCTTCTCAGACATGCCGTACTGGGTCACCATAGCCCTGGCAATCTGGGTGGCCTGCTTGATATCCTGGGATGCGCCGGTGGTGATATCGTCAAATATCAGCTCTTCCGCAATCCGGCCGCCTAAATCCACCATGATATTCTGCTTCATGCGGCCCTTGGTATTGGAACATCTCATCCTTTTCAGGCAGGGGCATGGTGTATCCGGCTGCCCCGATTCCCGTGGGGATGATGGACACAGTGTGCACCGGTCCCACGTCCGGAAGCACATGGAACAGGATGGCGTGGCCCGCCTCATGGTAAGCCGTTATCTTCTTATCCTTCTCGGATATTACCTTGCTTCTCTTCTCAGCACCGATTCCCACCTTCACGAAGGCCCGGTCGATATCGCTCTGCTTGATGAACCTGCGGTTTTCCCTGGCGGATATAATGGCTGCCTCATTCATCAGGTTTTCCAGGTCAGCTCCTGTGAAGCCTGACGTGGTCTGGGCCACCCTGTGCAGATCCACATCCTCGCTGAGAGGCTTTTCCTTGGAATGGACCTTAAGGATTTCCTCGCGCCCCTTCACATCGGGACGTCCCACTGCCACCTTTCTGTCAAAACGGCCCGGTCGAAGGATAGCCGGGTCCAGGATATCCACGCGGTTCGTGGCCGCCATGACGATAATGCCTTCATTGACGCCAAAGCCGTCCATCTCTACCAGCAGCTGGTTCAGTGTCTGCTCCCTCTCATCGTGGCCGCCGCCCATACCTGTACCTCTGCGGCGGGCAACCGCGTCAATCTCGTCGATAAACACGATACAGGGAGAGTTCTTCTTGGCCTCCTCGAACAGGTCACGGACGCGGGAAGCGCCCACACCCACAAACATCTCCACGAAATCAGAACCTGATATGGAGAAAAACGGTACTCCCGCCTCTCCTGCCACTGCCTTGGCAAGCAGGGTCTTACCGGTTCCCGGAGGGCCCACCAGCAGAAGGCCCTTTGGTATCCTGGCTCCCACGCTGGTATACTTCTGGGGATTCTTAAGGAAATCCACCACCTCTTCCAGTTCTTCCTTTTCTTCCACAAGACCGGCAACATTGGAAAAATTAACCTTGCTGTCCCGGCTCATCCTGGCCCTGCTCTTGCCAAAGTTCATCATCCTGGCATTGGCACCTCCGCCGCCCGCACTCCGGTTCATGACCATGATGATGATAACCACCACCACAATAGACAGCATGAAGGGAAGGATGATGGTCACCAGATAATTCTCCTGAGGCACATCCATGGTCGTATACGCCATGTCATGGGCTTCCAAAAGCTTCTGTGCGTCCTTAACATCCGAAACATAAAGCCGCTTCACCTGACCGTCCAAAAGGGTCAGTACCACTTCTCCCGTGGGAGTCTGCGGATTCTGGTGGATGCTCACGTCTGCCGCCTGGCCATCCTCCAGTATCTTGATAAAATCCTGATTTGTGACCTTATCCGCCTGCCTTGCGTAAGGGAATCTCACCGCGGTGGCGATTAAGATCAGCATCAGAAGTATGAATATAAATCCTCTAAATGTCTGCTGCTGTCTCACCGAATTGCCTCCTTAGACCTTCTTATTCTGCATCCAATTCTACTACTCCGATGTAAGGCAGGTTACGGTATTTCTGGTCATAATCCAGTCCATATCCCACTACAAATTCATCCGGTATCGTAAAACAGGTATAGTCCACCTTCACCTGCTTCTTCACCCTGCGCTCCGGCTTATCAAGAAGTGTACACAGATGGATGCTCTTTGGACCTCTCTGCTTCAACACCTCAATCAGATATGCCAGCGTACGGCCGGAGTCTATAATGTCCTCCACAATCAGTACATCCTTGCCTTCCAGGGACTCATCCAGGTCCTTTACAATCCTGACCACGCCGCTGGACACAGTGCCGCCGCCGTAGCTGGACACGGACATAAAGTCCAGGGACACCGGAACCGTCATCCTCTTTGCCAGTTCGCAGGTAAAGAATACTCCGCCCTTTAATATGCATATCATGTGGACCTGCTTTCCTGCATAATCCTCGCTGATTTTTGCCGCTACTTCGTTAATCCTTTTATCGACTTCCTCTTCCGTCAATAAACACGAATCTGTCAGCCATTACCTTATCCTCCGTTTCACCTATTCTTCTCTCTCTCCAGTCTGGCCTGCCTCTGCCTGTAGCACCCGGACCGTATCCGGTCCTATCTTGTAATACTCGCTGATGCGGTATCCTATAATCCACATCACATGGCTGCCATCTGCCAGAAGGGGTATCTTATCCCTCATCTGTCTGGGTATCTTCTCATCAATCATAAAACGATTAAGCGCCTTGTGGTTATTGTCCGACAGGACGATAAAATCCCCCGGACGCCTGGTTCTCACCACGGGCGTACCCTTTATTTTATCACAGTCAAACCATTTCGTATACACATTTTTAGGAAATTCCATCCCTTTTTCCGAGAAAAAACCTCCATATCCACAATAGGCAGGTCTCCCCATTCTTCCTCTGACGCCGGGTCTCCTCTGCCCATCCAGATTCCCTCGTACTCCCTTATGGCTGACAGCCCGTAGGGCAAATCCACCTGTTTTCCCACGGCCCGCCCGGCCAGCTCCATGACCTGGCTCACATGAACCAGCCCCAGGTCCCTGGAGGCTCCTCCCAGCTCCTTAAGGAGCGACATCACCACATAGGACCGCAGTATCTCCGGCTCCTGCAAAAACGCCTCGGCCGGAATGTATGCCCCTGGGCTTTTTCCTCACATGGGCCTTAATCCAGGCAGCCGCCTGGCTTTCCAGGTACTCGTCTGCCTGCGCCGCCAGACGCCCCAGACGCAGTATATTGCCCGCGGCTCCCCTGTTTACATACTGCTCAATCTCCGGCAGCAGCTGATTGCGTATCCTGTTGCGCGTGTAGTGAAGGGTATCGTTGGTGGAATCCTGCACATAGGGCAGATCATGGTCCGCCAGCCACTTAAGGATACAGTCCCGGTCCACGTCCAGCAGCGGCCGGATAATCCTGCCTCTCCGGTAGACGATCCCCTTCATTCCAAAAAGACCGCTTCCCCGGAACAGATTGTGGAGAATCGTCTCCACCTGGTCCCCGCTGTGGTGGGCCACCGCGATTTTCACGGGACTGAGACTGCTGCCAGCCAAACCGCCATCTGCCAAATCTCCATCTGCCGGACCTCTGTCCGCCGAACCGCCATGTGCCCAATCTCCGTCCTGTCCGCTCCGGGCCCCGCTGGCCCGGTCCTCGCCTTCCCAGTCCAGGGCCTCCTTTTCCAATGCCTCATAGCGCAGAAAACGCCCGGCCTCCTCCTCAGACATGCCCTTTTCAGCCGCCAGGCCGTGCACATCTACCTTTAGGATATGACAGGGGACATGAAGCCCTTCACACAATGACCTGACAAAATCCGCATCCCGATCAGCTTCCTCCCCCTCGAGCCCGCTGATGGACATGGAGCGCCCTGATACTGATTCCCCGCGGTTCCCTCCATGCGCATAACAACGCTAAGAGGCAGACGGAATCTGCCCCTCCTGAAACTGCTGCAATAACCCGGTCACCCGGCTCCAGCATATGATATTGTTCCATGGTCTCCCTGACCCTGTGCTCCAGTCCTTCCACCTGTCTCTCCTGTGTCCCATATTGTTTATCTCTGTCTATTTCTTATAATATACCCGCAAACGTCCCTCCTTGCAAGCCTGTCATTGTAAATTATGAGCGTCTTTTCCAGATTCCTGCTGTCAGGACCGTCATATCATCCCTTGGCGCCGGAATAAAGGATACCGCAAAATCCAGTACCTGGTCCGCCAGTTCCTGGGGCCCCATCTCCTCCACACTCTCCAGATACTGCTGCATGGCCTGCTCCTTATCATCTCCCGGCAATGCATCCAGCACCCCATCGCTGACCATGACAATCCGGTCGCCCTCCCACAGCTTCCTGGACATGAGAACGGGTTCCACCCCGCTCAGTATTCCCATGGGCACTTCTCCGGCTTCCATGATTTCCACTCCCTCTTCTCCTATTATGAAGGTCGGCACTGCTCCCAGCTTCATGGCTTCCAGAACGCCGGTATGCAGGTCGACGCAGCTGAGATCCAGAGTAGCCGGGTGCTGTTCCGGACCAGCCAGCAAAAGCACTGTATTCACCAGTTTAAGGGCGGCTCTTGGTGAAAATCCGGTTTCCAGAAGCTGCTCCGTCAGTTCCACCACCTGTTTGCTCTCCCTGGCCGCTGTCTCCCCGCTTCCCATTCCGTCGGAAAGGCTCATAACCACCTGGTTTCCCGGACTTTCGCAGAAGGTATAATTATCCCCGGAATACTTTTCGCCCTTTTTTTGGAATCCTGGATGCTCCATAGAGCATACGGTACCCTCCCTCCTCCAGAAAACGCACGGTTTCATACTGCTTGGTGATAATGCTGCGGCTGTCCTTGGCCGGACTCCACCTTGTCCCATCCATGACCTCTCCCATGATCAGCGCCGCATCCTTGGATGTAATGCAGCGGCCGTTGGTGGTCCTGGCCGTTAAAAAAGCTTCCTTCTGCCCGTTCTCGTACTCCAATAACAGCAGGTTGCCCAGGGCAACATGATAGCGTTTAAAATATTTTTTCAGTATGTATTCATACTCATCCGTAATATCCCTGGCACGGTCAATCTGGTGGGAAAATTCCTCCAGTATCACCGACAGTTCCCTGAACTGGGATATGACCGCGTCCCTGCTCTCCAGGAAACGGTTCTTCCAGGACAGGTTCATGGTAGCCCTTCCCAGGCTCCGGTTCAGCTGGGCAAGATAATCCTCCTTTTTCCGGCACCCGCTCTGAAACATCTGAGGCATGTCCTCAAAATCAATATGGCCCTTCTGCTCAAATGCCCGCAGAAGATAATAGAGGTAATAGCTGTCCTCCTTCTCGCTGTCCGCATACAGATTACACCTGCTGCAGTTGTCGCACACCAGGGCAGCGCTGGCCTGCATGGCGGCCAGTCCATCGTCCTTTGTCAGCTGTCCGTTTTTTCTCTATACCGTCGTCAAACGCTCTGGCCAGCTGGTTTAAGGACTCTGCCATATCCCCCAGTCTCCTGGCCGTATAATAATTTACATCTGTTCTTCCCCTTTACTTCCCGCTCTCTGATAAACACAAAAATCCCTCCTATCCGCGTAACTTTCAGTATACGCACCAGGAGGGAAATATATGTCAATTCATGCATGAATTTTTAAAAATCGTTCGCCTGTTTTCGCCATCACTCAGTGGGCTTTAACAAAATCTCATCCGGATTCACTAACCCCAGCTTTTCTTTGGCCACTTCCTCCGCATACTGCTTGGTCTTGACGTAAATCTTGTATTCCTGAAGCTCAGCAGTCCGCTTTTCTTCCTCTTCCTTCTGCTGCTCCAGGTTCTGTTCACGGATGCTGTATTCCAGGTCCGATTTCTTAAGATCAGCGCCCTTTATATTGATTGCCACAGCCAAAAACATGACTACCAGGGTAATACCCATGATGGCCATGCGGTTCGTCCATTTATCGCGTTTTACACGCCTTGATTTACCGTAGGATTTCATCTGCTCAATCACCAGCTCCGTCTTTTTCCGGGCTGCAGACAGCTTTCTGTCTGTGCCTGCTAATAATCATTCTAAGGCATTTGCCGGCCTTTTTCAAGCACTTAAAGAAAATTCTGCTGATAAACCTGTCATACAGAATCATCCCCGCAAATACCCCTCCTATGACATAGGCCCTGAACACGCCGTCATTCTGCTCATAGAGAAGAATAAAGGTCACCAGCCCCGCATAAAGCCAATACAAAAAATCCTCCACCCCTGTCCAGAAGGGGCCGTGGCGGATAACCAGGCGGAACACCCTGAGGGTATCATAGGCCAGCATGAGCCAACCGCCTGTGACCAGGCTGAGCACCATCAGCCAGGCTTCATACTGAATCCTGCTGCTCATGATGCCCCCTACTTAAACAGCCGGGTGAACAGGGATTCCCCCGACTTCCTGAGGGCTTCATTGGAACTGTAGACCATGCTGTCTATGGTTCCCTCTATGTCCACCTCTCCCTTTTCCAGGGTCAGGCGGCTTACATGAAGCTCCTTCCCCTTGATGGTAAGCAGACCCATATCCGTGTCCAGGACAACTGCATTTTCATCAAAAGACACCACATCGCATATGCCGGTTATGTTTCCCTTGCCCCGGTTCTGCAGTATAAGCTTATGCTGACGATTGCTTCCAATCTTTTCTTCCATGCAAAAAACCTCCCCGTATATCTAACCTATGTTAAATATATGGGGAGGTTGGCCATTCTATGCCACTTATCTTAAATATTGCAGCAGTTAAAACATCCAATGCAAACTGCCGCTAAATATAACGGTAAAGTTCCTTAGCCTCATCCTTCTTCACAGTTTCCTGTACGTCCAGAACCTCCACCTTAACAGCCTTGGCTCCGAACTGGATCTCGATGATATCACCTGTTTTTACACTGACGGACGCCTTTGCCGGCTTATCATTTACCAGAACACGTCCGGCGTCGCATGCCTCATTGGCAACGGTCCTGCGCTTGATAAGGCGGGAAACTTTCAGAAACTTGTCCAATCTCATGGATTATTTATTAACCTCATCCTTTAATGCCTTGCCAGCTTTGAACTTTGGAGTCTTGGAAGCCTCGATGGTCATCGTCTTACCAGTCTTGGGATTTCTTCCCTCTCTTGCAGCTCTCTCAGATACTTCAAAGGTTCCGAAGCCTACTAACTGTACTTTTCCGCCTTTAACCAGCTCCTCAGATACAGCGTCTGTGAAAGCCTTAACTGCCTTCTCTGCGTCCTTCTTGGAAAGCTCTGCCTTCTCAGCAACTGCTGCAATTAATTCTGTCTTGTTCATCAATTTTTCCTCCTAGATATTGTCCGGGAAAGGCCCCGGAATCGTTACATTTTAAAGTCATAGTGTACTTAATCATTTATATCTGTTTTACTATGATTTGTCAAGGTTTTTTGGCTTTTTCCTGCATTTTTATCTGATTCCAGAGGGCGGTTCCTTCCTCCACGGAATTCACCTTTACACCGCCAAATACGTGGGGGTGCCTTCGTACCATTTTCCGGCATAATCCGTCAATTACATCGTCAATCGTAAACCTGCCTTCTTCCTTTGCAATCTGGCTGTTCAGGATGACCTGGAGCAGTACGTCCCCCAGCTCCTCACACAGGTTTTCCATATCCTTGTTGTCTATGGCCTGGAATACTTCCTCGGTCTCATCGGCCAGACATTTTTTCAGGCTCTCAAAGGTCTGCTCCCTGTCCCAGGGACAGCCCTCAGGCGACCGCAGCTTTGCTATTATTCCCACAAGGTCATCAAATGTATACATAAAAGCCTCCTACACCTTCTCTTTATTGCGCTTGATTACCTTCAGGCGGGTAAATTCCTCCCTCTCCTTTTCCTCCAGCGCATTGGAGATGGACTTGCTCAGGTCCTCATAATGAGGTATGGTGATGTTTTTAAGGGCATTGGCCCGTTTCTGGGTTTCTTAATGGAGTTGGCCAGCCGGTAGGCGGAATTTTCCACCATGGAAAGCTTGATGGTCAGTTCCTTTACCTTCTCAAAATGGTATCTGGCCTCATCCAGGGACTCGGTGGTGTTATAAAAACCATAGGTCAGGGACAAAGGCTGCGATTCATGCTGGACCAGGGGAATTTCCGTACCCATGATGCTTCTGGCCTTGATTTTCACCCGGTCGTCTATGGGCACAGAGGCGCCTATCTCCTGGAC
>ENA-OQCW01001142-OQCW01001142.1-human-gut-metagenome-genome-assembly--contig:-NODE-1142-length-11508-cov-1.963887_pt1 | contig 11508 bp, 14 predicted proteins | sample MGYA00242767_ERZ504593 | MGnify/ENA primary metagenome ERZ504593 (study PRJEB26092, sample SAMD00036307) | human gut metagenome | host: Homo sapiens | study: EMG produced TPA metagenomics assembly of... | reverse complement strand
ACCTGTTCAACCACCGGATGGCGGCCTTCGGTGATGCGAATACCCGGTTTATCAATGAAGGTCGGGCAGGTGTAGTTCAGGGTATAGGCCCGTTCCGCCAGGTTAACCAGCACATCAAGTTCCGCCAGCGCGCTCGCGCTCTGTTGCAACGCTTCCAGATGCGGCAACAGCAGGTCGAACAGCTCTTCATAAAGTTGTTTTTCCAGTGCCAGTGCTTTGCCTTTTGAGGTGAGAACTTTATCTTCGTACTCTTTTAGCTCTGGAATGATGTAGCGCTCGGCGTTTTTCAGCGTCTGGCGACGCATGTAGTTGATGGGTGCCAGATGGCTTTGTCCACGGCTGATCTGAATGTAATAACCATGAACCGCGTTAAAGCCGACTTTCAGCGTGTCCAGGCCAGTACGTTCACGCTCGCGGACTTCCAGACGCTCCAGATAATCGGTCGCGCCATCAGCCAGCGCGCGCCACTCATCCAGCTCTTCGTTATAGCCCGGTGCGATAACACCACCGTCGCGTACCAGCACTGGCGGTGTGTCGATGATTGCTCGCTCCAGCAGATCGCGCAGCTCGGCAAACTCGCCCATTTTTTCACGCAGCGCCTGTACCGGAGCGCTATCGACATTTTCTAATAGCGCACGCAGCTCCGGCAGTTGCTGGAAAGCGTGACGCATACGGGCCAGATCGCGTGGGCGAGCAGTTCGTAAAGCCAGACGCGCCAGAATACGTTCCAGGTCGCCGACCTGACGCAGTACCGGCTGCAGCTCGGCGGTGAAATCCTGCAATGCGCCAATAGTTTGCTGGCGCTCAAGCAACACGCGGGTATCGCGCACTGGCATATGCAGCCAGCGTTTCAGCATACGGCTGCCCATCGGCGTGACGGTGCAGTCGAGCACAGAAGCCAGCGTATTTTCCGCACCACCCGCCAGATTCTGGGTGATTTCCAGATTACGACGCGTCGCGGCATCCATAATGATGCTGTCCTGCTCACGTTCCATAGTGATAGAACGAATATGCGGCAGAGTCGTACGTTGGGTATCTTTCGCATACTGCAACAGACAACCGGCAGCACAAAGTCCGCGCGGCGCGTTCTCGACGCCAAAACCGACCAGATCGCGGGTCCCAAATTGCAGATTCAACTGCTGGCGCGCGGTGTCGATTTCAAACTCCCACAGCGGGCGACGGCGCAGGCCGCGACGGCCTTCAATTAACGACATTTCAGCAAAATCTTCTGCATATAGCAGTTCCGCCGGATTAGTGCGTTGCAGTTCTGCCGCCATCGTTTCCCGGTCAGCCGGTTCGCTCAGGCGAAAACGACCGGAACTGATATCCAGCGTCGCGTAGCCGAAACCTTTACTGTCCTGCCAGATAGCCGCCAGCAGATTGTCCTGGCGCTCTTGTAACAGGGCTTCATCGCTGATGGTGCCTGGCGTAACGATACGCACAACTTTGCGCTCAACTGGACCTTTGCTGGTCGCCGGATCGCCAATTTGTTCGCAGATGGCAACGGACTCGCCCTGATTCACCAGTTTGGCGAGGTAGTTTTCCACCGCATGGTAGGGGATCCCCGCCATCGGGATCGGCTCTCCCGCGGAAGCACCGCGTTTGGTCAGTGAAATATCCAGCAGCTGCGACGCGCGTTTTGCGTCGTCATAAAACAGTTCATAAAAATCACCCATCCGGTAAAACAGCAGGATCTCGGGATGCTGGGCTTTCAGCTTGAGATACTGCTGCATCATTGGCGTATGGGCATCGAAATTTTCTATTGCACTCATGGGGTTATGTCCGGTTCCCTGATATTAAATGGGGTGTGATGGTTTTTATTTTCGTTGTAATCACATAAGGCGCACATGATACCGGAGTTAATCATTTCAGGGGAAGAAGCGAACGGCGAGTTCTTGATGGTGATTCCGGGAAAGATGCTGTTTGCAGCTTTGCGTGATGCTTATGAAGCAAGTACGCAAAATTGTATCAGTTGGCGAACCCTTCTTCTTTAGAGTCATAGTGCCCTTTAAGATTAAGTTGTAATATAAATGCATCTTAATGAGGTGGAGGCAGCATGTCCGGCAAGCGTATCTCTCGTGAAAAACTGACGATTAAAAAAATGATCGATCTTTATCAAGCGAAATGCCCGCAGGCGTCAGCGGAGCCGGAGCATTACGACGCGCTGTTTGCCTACGCGCAAAAGCGGCTGGATAAATGTGTGTTCGGCGAAGAGAAACCAGCCTGTAAGCAGTGTCCGGTGCACTGTTACCAGCCTGCAAAGCGTGAAGAGATGAAACAGATTATGCGTTGGGCCGGGCCGAGAATGCTGTGGCGTCATCCGATCTTAACCGTGCGTCATCTCATCGATGACAAGCGTCCGGTGCCGGAGTTGCCAGAAAAATATCGTCCAAAGAAATAAATCTGCCGGAGAGCCATACTCTCCGGCAAATAAGGCGCTTACGCTTTGGTGGCAATCAGGATGGCTGATGCTTTGATCAATGCAATAACGCGCGAGCCAGTGGTGAGTTTCATTTCATCCTGACTTTCATTTGTTACCACTGCCACAATTTCAAAACCCGCATCCGTTTTGATATGGACAGTGGCGTTCACTGCGCCTTCGGTGATTGTCGACACGCTGCCAGCAAACTGGTTGCGAGCAGAGAATTTCAGTCCACAGTCTTCCGTTGCCAGCGTTACCCACGGGGCTTTAATCAGGGCAATCGCTTCTTTCCCTTTCGCCAGACCCAGCGCTTGCTGGCTGCTGTGAGTCACAATTGCCACCAGCTTTGCACCACCTGCCAGCGTCAGTTCTACTTCATCATTCACAGCGCCCATTGCTACTGCGCTAACTGTTCCGGTTAATTGATTTCTTGCTGAAACTGCCATACTGCCTCCTTTCATTGAATGTTGATCGAGTATAACCACATCTGTTAAATCAATGCCGATTTATCAATTCCCAGTCGCTTCATCCGTGACAGCAGAGTCGTGCGTTTCAGCCCCAGACGTTGCGCAGCGCCTTTAGGCCCGGCAACCACGCCGTTAGTTTCTTTCAGCACGCGAACAATCAACTGATATTCATCTTCGCCCTCCTGAGCGACAACCGTTGCGGCAGGCGGCGTTTCTGGTTCCGGTAAAACAATATCTGGCAATGACAGCTGCAGCACGTTGCCGCGTGTTAGCAATACCGCGCGCTCAATGACGTTTTCCAGTTCGCGCACGTTACCCGGCCACTCCATGTTGCTCAAGGTGCGCAACGTCTCGGCAGGAATGCTGTCGATATTGCGCCCCAGACGACGGGCAATTTTGAAGGTAAAGGCTTTCGCCAGCAGCGGAATATCTTCCGGACGCTCGCGTAGTGGCGGCAGGTGGATCGGGAATACGTTCAGGCGGTAATAGAGATCGCTACGGAACTCACGGTCGGCGACCATTTTTTCAGATCGCGGTTAGTCGCGGCAATTAAACGTACGTCCGTCTGAATGATTTTGTTGCTGCCGAGGCGTTCAAACTCCTGTTCCTGTAATACACGCAGCAACTTCGGCTGTAACTCCAGTGGCATATCGCCCACTTCGTCGAGGAACAGGGAGCTTTTATCCGCCAGTTCAAAACGACCAATGCGCTGGGCGCTGGCACCGGTAAAAGCCCCACGCTCATGACCAAACAGATCGCTCTCCAGCAATCCGGCAGGCATCGCCGCGCAGTTCATTTTTACCATGCGGCGATTATTACGCCCACTGAGATTATGGATCGCGCGGGCAATCAGCTCTTTACCTGTACCAGTTTCACCGAGAATCAGCACGGTACTGTCACTTTGCGCCACCATTTCAACTTGTTTAAGCACGCTGTACATGGCTTCGCTGCGGCCAATAATCTCGCCAAATTCACTATCAACATTGTTGAGCTGCTCGGTCAGGGCGAGGTTTTCATCAACCAGCCGTTCTTTCAGACGATGAATTTCCTGATAGGCGAGGGCGTTATCGACAGCGATTGCCACACGTTCGGCAATCTGGCGCAGTAAATTCAGATTGGTAGTGGTAAACACTTTCTCTTCGCATTGCGCCAGTTTCAGCACGCCCAGCATGGTGTCGCCAGACATCAGCGGTAACAGGCACAAGGTTTGAATCTGGTTGCCCCAGGTGTCGAACAACATACGTTCATAGGGGGCTAAATCATCCCGCTCGTGGAGATTAATCAACAGCATCTCTTTGCTTTTAAACACGCGTTCGGTGAGGGTTCCGGCTTCATCGACTTCGCTCTGTTCGTGAGCGGGATGCTGTTTATCAAGATAGTGAGTGGAGTAGATGTTGAGTTTGTTTTTACGGTGGCTGCGTAAGACGATGCTGATATCGTCAATGTCGAAGTAGTAATGGATTTCTTTGGCGACTTCGCTGACCAGTTCGTCCATATCCAGGCGGGAAAGCACCGCGTTGGTAATGGCAACCAGGATGCGGAAGTTATCGCGCTCCCGGCATAACAACTCATAGTCGACATTGTTGACGACGCGGCTCTGGATTTGTTCGGTGACGACAGAAACGATCTGCGTAAATGTTTGCAGACGATTGAACTCTTTTTCGCTCCAGGGGCGATCGTCATAACGAATAAATTCACAGCCACCAAAAATATGCCCTTCCGCCGCCAGTGGCATCAGGCAATAGTGACCAAATTTGGGGTATAGCCCACCTGTGGCCAGCTGCGGCCAGGTTTCACAAAATTCTTCGTAACTGCAATGCAGCGTATCAGGGCGCGACAAAATGCTGCGTACCGGACCGTGTGCCAGAACAGTTTCGTCTTCATATTTAATGGGGGTGTCTTTTTCACGCGACGCGTAATAAGACGCACGTTGAGTCTGCGCTTGCCACAACACAATAGCCGCGTTGTCGGCGAGCGCAGAACGCTTTACCAGTTGCGAAAGAGCCTCACACAGCGAGGCCAGATCGGGCTGCTGCAATAGTGTCCGAGTGATGTCGAACAACCCTTGTTGTCCGAGATCACTCATCGGTGTATATGACATTTTGTTCTTCCAGGAAAGCACCGCAAAGCGGTGCAAAAGGTCATTGACTAACTATAGGAGATTTAGAATTTTATTAGCATATACGCGGAAGCGGTTCGGCGTGCGGTAGATCGAGGGTTCGTTTCACGCCATACAGACCGGCAAGACGAACACCTTTACGTTCCACCACTTCACCAATCAGCGCCGCGTCTTTTCCCAGTGGATGGGAATGTAACGCTGCCAGCACTTGCTCTGCCGCGTTGCGTTCAACGGCGATCACCAGTTTGCCTTCGTTGGCAAAGTTAAGGGCGTCCAGTCCCAGCAGTTCGCAAACGCCGCGCACAGCAGGTTTAACCGGCAGTGCCGCTTCTGAAATTTCAATACCGCAACCGCAGGCTGCCGCGAACTCATGAACTACCGCGTTCACGCCACCACGGGTGGCATCACGCAGCGCTTTCACGCCGGGAATGTCACGCAGCGTCTGAATAAGCGGCGTTAGTACCGCGCAGTCGCTGACTAGTTCGCCGTCCAGCCCCAGTTGCTCACGCAGGTTAAGGATAGTCGCCCCGTGGTCCCCGAGTGTACCGCTAACCAGCAATACATCGCCTGCGGTTAGCGTCTGTGCGCCCCAGTGAATATTCGCCGGAATTGCGCCCATGCCAGCGGTGTTGATAAACAGTTTATCTGCCGCGCCGCGCTGCACCACTTTAGTATCGCCAGTGACGATGGCAATGCCTGCCGCGCGGGCGGTTTCTGCCATGCTGGTCACTACGGCTTTCAGTGTCTCCATCGGCAATCCTTCTTCGAGGATAAAGCCACAGGAGAGATAGCGCGGAATAGCACCACTGACCGCAACGTCATTCGCGGTGCCGCAAATCGCCAGCTTGCCGATATTACCGCCAGGAAAGAATAGCGGGTCAATGACGTAACTGTCGGTGGAGAACGCCAGACGGTCGCCTTCCGCTACCAGCTGCGCCAGATCAAGACGGGCCTGATCTTCCTGCTCTGCCAGCCACGGGTTGGCAAAGGCTTCCATAAACAGGCTGTTGATTAATTGCTGCATCGCCTGGCCGCCGCTGCCGTGGGCGAGTTGGATATTATTCACGCTTCACTCTCCTGCTGACGATACTGATACCACGCGGCGCACGCTCCTTCGGAGGAGACCATCAGTGCACCAAACGCGGTTTGAGGATTACAGGTGTTACCAAACAGCGGGCATTGATGCGGCTTACATTTGCCCGTTAATACTTCGCCACAACGTGCGCGCGGGTCATCGCAGACCTGCTGCGGTGCCGGGCGGAAATGCGCTTCGGCATCGAATCGTTGATAATCCGGCGTCAGGTGCACCCCGGAAGATTCAATCACGCCTAAGCCGCGCCATTCGCTGTCGCCGTTGACACAGAACACATCGGCAATTGCCTGTTGCGCCAGCAGGTTACCGGCATCCGGGCACTACCCGGCGATACTGATTCTCTACCTTGCTGTGGGCCGCTATTTTCTGCTCCACCAGCATGACCACGCCTTGCAGTAGATCAAGGGGTTCGAAACCAGCGACCACCAGCGGACGATGAAAAGTCGCTGGCGATAAAATTTATAGGCATCAGTGCCGATAACCATACTGACGTGGCCCGGCGCGAGGAACGCGTCGATACCGTTATCTGGCTGTTCCAGCAAACTGCGCAGCGTCGGGATAAGCGTAATGTGCTGGCAGAAGAAGTAAAAATTCTGCACATCGCGGGCTTTCGCCTGTTGCAGAGTGATGGCGGTGGTCGGCATGGTGGTTTCAAAACCTAAGCCGAAGAATACCACTTTACGGGTTGGATTCTCCTGCGCCAGTTTCAACGCATCCATTGGCGAGTAAACGATGCGCACATCGGCACCGCGTGCTTTTGCCTGCAACAGCGATCCCTGTTTCCCCGGCACGCGCATGGCGTCGCCAAAGGTACAGAAGATGACTTCCGGATGGCTGGCAATCTCCACGCAGGTGTCGATTCTACCCATCGGCAGTACACACACCGGGCAACCGGGACCGTGGATAAACTCAACGTTTTCCGGCAGCAACTGGTCGAGGCCGAATTTAAAAATGGCGTGGGTATGACCGCCACACACTTCCATAATCCGCAGAGGGCGTTCGGCGGTGTAAGAGAGATATGAAGCACGTTCGCGCAGATGCTCAATTAACAGCATCACCTGTTCCGGCGCGCGATATTCATCAACAAAACGCATTATTTTTCCTCGCCATACAACAGCGCGCCGACATCTGGCTCAACGTCAAACATGTTTTGTAAGGCGTCGAGAGTGTCGCGCGCTTCGGCTTCATTAATTACGCTCATGGCAAAGCCAACGTGAACCAGTACCCACTGGCCCACGCGTGGCTGACCGTTTTCATCGCAGCTGCCGACTAACGTTAAATCGACGTCGCGCTGAATGCCGCAGACGTCGACTTTCGCCTGGTTGCCGTCAATGGTGCGGATCTGGCCGGGAACGCCTATGCACATCGCTGTGTCTCCAGCCAGTTCAGCCACTGGTCCATCCCTTCGCCGCTGGTGGCGGAAATAAGGATGATTTCAATTTCTGGATTGACTTCGCGGGCGCAGGCGATGCACTTCTCAACGTCAAAGTTGAGATACGGCAGCAGGTCAACTTTGTTGAGCAGCATCAGTGAGGCGGCGGCAAACATATGCGGATATTTCAGCGGTTTGTCTTCACCTTCGGTAACGGAAAGCACCGCCACTTTGTGTTTTTCACCGAGATCGAAGCTGGCCGGGCACACGAGGTTGCCGACGTTTTCGATAAACAGAATACCGTTATCGTCCAGTGGCAGGCGCGGTGCGGCGTCGGCAATCATCTGTGCGTCAAGATGGCAGCCTTTACCGGTATTCACCTGAATCGCTGGTGTGCCGGTAGCGCGAATGCGTGCGGCATCGTTCACGGCTTTTGCTGATCGCCTTCAATAACCGCGCACGGAACGCTGTCTTTCAGGCGCATTAAGGTTTCCGTCAGCAGGGTGGTTTTACCGGAACCAGGGCTGGAAACCAGGTTGAGCACCAGTTGCTTGCGGGCAGCAAAGCGCGCGCGGTTGCGTTCAGCCAGACGGTTGTTTTTGTCCAGCACGTCAATTTCAACTTCCAGCATCCGGCGCTGGCTCATGCCCGGCGCGTGAGTGCCCGCTTCGCCATGACCGTAATGCAGGTCGCCTTCTTCAGTCTGGCTGGGGGTAAATTCAGGCGTTTTTAATGCCAGTGATTTTCATCTTCGGGCGTGCCGCCGGGGCAAATGGCGCGCTACGAAACGCGGAATGAGGGTTATGTTCATCACCCTCGATATACAGGTTGCCTTCACCGCAACCGCATGTTGTACACATCGCTCACTCCTGGTCTATTTCTATCCGCCGAATCTGTAAACCGTCGTCTGCCACAATCTGTAGCATGTCACCATGACACTGTGGACAGCGGCGGACGCGCTGGGTCAGTAGCGTCACATACTGTTGGCATGTTTCACACCAGCATTCGGCCTCTTGTTCTTCGAGGTGCAGTTTACAACCTTCCGCCACGCTGCCGCGGCAAACCAGATCAAAACAAAAGGCAAGAGAGCTGGTTTCGACACAAGAAAATGCGCCAATTTTGAGCCAGACCCCAGTTACGCGTTTTGCGCCGTGTTTTGCGGCCTGCTGTTCGATCAATTCCAGTGCCCGTTGGCAGAGGGTTATTTCGTGCATATCGCCTCCCATTAACTATTGCCAGCTACAAGCAATAATTGCGCCAGTGTTGATTATCCCTGCGGTGAATAATGTCGATGATGTCGAAATGACACGTCGACACGGCGACGAAATTCATCTTTAGCTTAAAAATCGTTTTAATAACAATGAATTAAAAGTTGGCACAGAAAATGCTTAAAGCTGGCATCTCTGTTAAACGGGTAACCTGACAATGACTATTTGGGAAATAAGCGAGAAAGCCGATTACATCGCACAGCGGCATCGTCGCCTACAGGACCAGTGGCACATCTACTGCAATTCGCTGGTTCAGGGGATCACGTTATCGAAAGCGCGCCTGCATCACGCCATGAGCTGCGCGCCGGACAAAGAACTCTGTTTCGTCCTTTTTGAACATTTTCGCATTTACGTCACCCTGGCGGATGGCTTTAACAGCCACACCATCGAGTATTACGTCGAAACAAAAGATGGCGAAGACAAACAGCGGATTGCGCAGGCGCAACTGAGCATTGACGGCATGATTGATGGCAAGGTCAACATCCGCGATCGCGAACAGGTTCTGGAACACTATCTCGAAAAAATCGCTGGCGTTTACGACAGCTTATACACCGCCATTGAAAACAATGTGCCGGTGAATTTAAGCCAACTGGTAAAGGGACAAAGCCCGGCAGCATGAGCTGAGGCTTTGCCCGTTTTGCAGGCGTTACGCCTGTTTGGGGAATGGGCGTGTCGATGAGTGTCGAAAATGACATTTCATCGGCATGTTTTCGTCAAAAATGACAATCACCTGAGGAATGCCTGGTGAATCGTTTTGTAATTGCTGACTCCACGCTCTGTATCGGCTGCCACACCTGTGAGGCCGCCTGTTCAGAGACGCATCGCCAGCATGGGCTGCAATCTATGCCGCGCCTGCGAGTGATGTTGAATGAAAAAGAATCTGCGCCACAACTTTGCCACCACTGTGAAGATGCACCCTGCGCAACGGTCTGCCCGGTTAACGCCATCACCCGCGTTGATGGGGCCGTGCAGTTGAATGAAAGCCTGTGCGTAAGCTGCAAACTGTGCGGCATCGCCTGCCCGTTTGGCGCAATTGAATTTTCCGGCAGCCGTCCGCTGGATATTCCGGCAAACGCCAATACCCCGAAAGCGCCACCGGCACCGCCTGCTCCGGCGCGTGTCAGCACATTGCTTGACTGGGTGCCAGGTATTCGCGCGATCGCCGTCAAATGTGACCTTTGTAGTTTTGATGAACAAGGTCCGGCCTGCGTGCGGATGTGCCCGACTAAAGCCCTGCATCTGGTGGATAACACCGATATCGCCCGCGTCAGCAAACGTAAGCGTGAGCTGACTTTTAACACGGACTTTGGCGATCTCACCTTGTTTCAGCAGGCTCAAAGTGGAGAGGCTAAATGAGCGCAATTTCCCTGATCAATAGCGGCGTGGCGTGGTTTGTCGCCGCCGCTGTTCTGGCATTTCTCTTTTCTTTTCAAAAGGCGCTAAGCGGCTGGATAGCCGGAATTGGCGGCGCGGTTGGTAGTCTGTATACGGCAGCCGCGGGCTTTACTGTGCTGACTGGCGCGGTTGGCGTGAGCGGTGCGCTGTCGCTGGTAAGCTACGATGTGCAAATCTCTCCGCTTAACGCGATTTGGCTGATTACGCTCGGTCTGTGCGGTCTGTTTGTCAGCCTCTACAACATTGACTGGCATCGCCACGCGCAGGTGAAGTGCAACGGCTTGCAGATCAATATGTTGATGGCTGCCGCCGTCTGCGCCGTCATCGCCAGCAATCTCGGCATGTTCGTGGTAATGGCCGAAATCATGGCCCTGTGCGCGGTGTTCCTTACCAGCAACAGCAAAGAGGGCAAACTGTGGTTTGCGCTGGGGCGTCTTGGCACTTTGCTGCTGGCGATTGCCTGCTGGCTGCTGTGGCAGCGTTACGGCACGCTGGATCTGCGCCTGCTGGATATGCGCATGCAGCAGCTGCCGCTCGGTTCCGATATCTGGCTGCTCGGTGTGATTGGCTTTGGTCTGCTGGCCGGGATTATTCCGCTGCACGGCTGGGTGCCGCAGGCACATGCTAACGCCTCTGCGCCAGCTGCCGCGTTGTTTTCTACGGTAGTCATGAAAATTGGCCTGCTGGGCATTTTAACCCTGTCACTGCTGGGCGGTAATGCACCGCTGTGGTGGGGGATCGCGCTGCTGGTGCTCGGTATGATCACCGCGTTTGTCGGCGGTCTGTATGCGTTGATGGAACATAATATCCAACGTTTGCTGGCTTACCACACCCTGGAGAATATCGGCATTATCCTGCTGGGGTTGGGCGCTGGCGTAACGGGTATCGCGCTCGAACAACCGGCGCTGATTGCCCTTGGTCTGGTCGGTGGTCTGTACCATCTGCTTAACCATAGCCTGTTCAAAAGCGTACTGTTCCTCGGGGCGGGGAGCGTCTGGTTCCGTACCGGTCATCGCGATATCGAAAAACTTGGCGGTATTGGACAAGAAAATGCCGGTTATCTCCATCGCCATGTTAGTCGGGCTGATGGCAATGGCTGCGCTGCCGCCGCTGAACGGGTTTGCCGGGGAATGGGTTATCTATCAATCCTTCTTCAAACTGAGCAATAGTGGCGCGTTTGTTGCCCGTCTGCTGGGGCCGCTGCTCGCTGTGGGGCTGGCAATTACCGGTGCGCTGGCAGTGATGTGTATGGCGAAAGTCTATGGCCGTCACGTTCCTCGGCGCGCCGCGTACCAAAGAAGCCGAAAACGCCACCAGTGCGCCGCTCCTGATGAGCGTAAGCGTGGTGGCACTGGCGATTTGCTGCGTAATT
>ENA-OQCW01001138-OQCW01001138.1-human-gut-metagenome-genome-assembly--contig:-NODE-1138-length-11545-cov-5.899019_pt1 | contig 11545 bp, 10 predicted proteins | sample MGYA00242767_ERZ504593 | MGnify/ENA primary metagenome ERZ504593 (study PRJEB26092, sample SAMD00036307) | human gut metagenome | host: Homo sapiens | study: EMG produced TPA metagenomics assembly of... | reverse complement strand
CGGCAATATCGGCACTTTCTTTGACAACACCGTAGGTATGTACGATTTTTAGACGAATTTTGTCATTGTGGCAGTCGTAGTCTTTTAAATAATTGTTGAATTGGGTTTTGGCGGTATAAAAATCCATGAAAATAGTACGCTCCTTATCATTGTCATAAATTTTGTTATTTTTATTTTGATGAGTTTCTCGGGGAATGTCAAGTGGGATGAAAAGAACTATTACTCAAAAATGGGGCATGTCATTTAAAATGAGGTGCTCCATTTTTGAGTTTCTTTTATCTTTCATCATTAAGATATGTATTTCGAAGAGATTCTAATTCTAAATGTGTATTGGTAATAGCTTGTTGAACATCAATTTCAGAATCTAACAATTTATATATCCAGTCACAGACAACAGCATCAATTTCGTATTGAGGGATGACCTTGTTATTAGATAGTTTGGGAGGAATTGTAGGCTTGGTATATTTATAAATAGAATGATATAAAGGAAGCCAAGGATACAACTCTGTTAATTCATCATTGGTGTAGGTGCTATTTAGCGCAGAAAGCCCACCTAATAAAGAGGAATAGTTTGTAATTTGCTCATCGCAAGTCCATTTGAGAAATTCAAAAGCTTCTTGTTTTTTATCAGAGTGACTATTGATACCAAGTCCCCAACCACCAAGCAAAGGAGAATGACCAGGAATTAAGTGATAGCCTATTGAGCCCACAATACTATTTTTTCTCAGGTCAGTAACATCAGATAAAAATGATGGATATGAAATAAGCATTGCGGTTTCTCCCTTTAGAAAATCATCGACAACACTGATATCTGTAGCTGTTCTGTAATCGGGTTTTGCATTTTTTATAGATTTAACAAAATTAATATATGCTTTTAAGGAATGATCGGAGTCTAAACAGACATTTCCATGTCGATTGAAAAGACTGCCGCCATATGATCTGAGACGCATATATATTTCAGGAGTTAGGCATTCGCTATAGGCAGTAGGTATGGAAATTCCATATGAAATTGCAGTGGTCTTGTTTGTAAAGAAATCGGCAATTGTATTAAATTCTTTCAAAGTACTGGGTGGACGAAGTGAAATATTATTTTCTCTTTCATAATCATTTTTTAATGCCGTGTTTTCAAATAAATCTTTTCGGTAATAAAAAATTTGTGGAGCATACATAAAAGGAATGCCGTAATAGCGACCGTTAAAAATGCTGTAATACTTCAAACAATTCGGAAGAAAGATATCAGGGTTAATGGAATGAAATTTAGTAGTGATATCTTCTAATATCTGCTCAGAGGCAAGGGAAGGAAGCCAGGGAATATCATACATAAATACGTCATAAGGCTGTTCGTTGTTTGAACGGTATTTTTCCACAATAGTTTCATATAAACGATGATGTGGAAGAATCGTTACATCTGCATGAATATCTGTTTTGTTTTCAAAGTTTTTTAATAAACCCAGCAGAGAATGAACTTGAGACGTATCAAGCATTAAAACACGAATTGTTTCTTTAAATTCTTTTTTTTGCTTTTTTAATAACGTGTGATTTATCACATGAGTTATAATTATAAAATTTTCCCCCACTTAAAATAATTTTTTCAGTTTCTTTTGTTAGAGGTGACTGGAGTTGCTCTAACAGAAGTTTAGAGGCCAACTGACCGAGTTTCATTGCCGGGCGCACCGTAGAGGCAGAGGAAAAGGAGTGTGTATGAAGATTCCAATGCTCCTCACCTAAAGTGAAAACAGGAATATCGTTGGTTGTATATCCTAAAATTTTTATACCTTCAATAATTCCGGCTGGCTAATGATTCGGAAGTTGCAACAATCGCTTGTGGAATTCTTGATCGGAGAAGATGAATGGTTTTTTCTGAAAGCATCTTCTTTACTCATATCTGTTTGAAAAAAGGCGTATGCAGGTGGTGACAAATTATAGTTTTTAAAGGCATCACAAAATCCACGTATGCATTCAAATTCACAGCCATAACTTTCTGGACCTGACATGAGATAGATATCAGTAAAACCAGATTGTAATAGGGATTCGATCATGTTTCTTAAAAGAATTCTATTATTGAAAGAAACAAAATTAGCATCCAGACTGTGAATATTTCTATCAATTAAAACAAGTGGAATATTCTTAGATGTAAAATTATCATAATAGAACTTCCAATTCATAGGTTGACAAGAAACTAAAATCAGTCCACATACTTGTTTCTTCAACAAATTATGGACAATGTTTTTTTCGGATTCAGGTATATTTTCAGAGAAGTCAAGATTTAAATAGTAATTTGTATTCTGGAAATATGATTTGATTCCTTGGAAGAGCTGCACGTAATAACTATCATTCAAACTAGGTAAAATCACACCAATATCTGTATTTGTTTTAGATTTCAAATTTTTGGCATTTTGATTAATGGAATAGTGAAGTTCATTAACGGCATCTTGTATTTTTTTAGAAATTTCTTTGCTGACAGGTTTGGTATTATTTAAATAGTTTGAAACGGTAGCGATAGAAACACCAGCTAGATTTGCAACATCTTTGAGAGTCGCCATAATCGTGCCTCCTTCCTTAAATTAAAAAAACATGAATTGACTTTTTTTCAACATACCACAAAAGTATGAAAAAGTAAATTAGATGTAAACAAATGTTATTAAATTTAAACGTTTAAATTTAATAGAAAGAAAATTTAACTTAAAATATTGAATTAAATGAAAATGATAGATAGAATGAAGATAAAATTAAGCAAGAAAATTATTATTAAAGGAGGAAGATAGTGATGAAAAAAAGATTTCTTGCAATGTTATTGGCAGGAGCAATGGTTATGGGGCTTGTGGGATGTGGAAGTTCAGAAAGTTCGAAGGAAACAACGAATGAAAAGACAGGTGCGGAAAAATTTAAAATTGGAGTTTCCATTATGGAATTAACGGCGTATCCATGGTTCCAGGGAGTTGTAGATGGATGTAATCAGTGGGCAGAGGAAAATGCAGCAAACAAAGGCGTAGAAATCAAATTTGATTTTGAAGATTCCCATTCAGATGTACAGACAATGTTGACAAACCTGGATAATATGCAGGTTGCAGGTTGTAATGGTATTATTCTTTTTCCGGCGGATGCCTCTTCTGCTATCCCAACAATGAAAGAATGTGTAAATAATGAAATTCCTGTTATTGTTGGTGATTATGTTCAAGAACCGGCATCTGAAAGTGATGTAGTTTGGTCTACGTTTGTAGGACATGACATGAAGGCTTTAGGCAGGAAGGCTGGAGAGACAGCAGTTGCTTATCTGGATACTCTTGGAAAAGATGATCCCGTTTGTTTATTTATTTCAAGACCAACATCAGGAAAAGCTTCTTCGGACAGATTTGATGGCTTTAAGGAAATTGTATTAGAGTCATATCCAAATGCAAAGATTATTGAAGAAGGAGATACTGGAGCAGGAACAAGGGATTCAGCTCAGACATTAATGGAAAATGTTCTCCAGAGAGAATCTGTAATAGATGTAGTATGTGGACATAATGATGCAGAAGTAGTTGGAGCATATAATGCTGCAGTCGCACAGGGAAGAGAAGAAATTAAATTTATTGGTATTGCTGGAGATAAAGACGTATTAGGATGGCTTGAAGAAGGAAATGAAGCATGGTTGGGAGAAGTTCTTCAGGATCCTGTAGTATTAGGATATCAGGCAACAGATGCAATGATTAAAGTTTTAATGGATAAGGAAGAACTACCAGAGAAATATGATTTGCCAGATCCAGAAGTTATCACAAAGGAAAACATCAAAGATTATGATTGGAAGAACTGGAAATGGCTCGGCTAAAAGTGAGTTGAAAACAGTAACTGGCGATATAGTCAGACTCGCCAGTTACTTAGAATAATGGAGGGATGTTGTGTGATTGATTTGCTACCAGAACCAAAAGTTGTACACGAAGATGGAAATAAAACAAAGAAATTTAAAAATTTGTGGCTAAAATCGGAACAAGGAATTTCCGAAGAGCTGATTGCATTATCAAGAGAACGTTTTTGGAATTATCAAGAAGTTAAAATAAATGAAACGGAAGAAAATATTTTAGAAGTAATGCTGGTTGATTCTCTGGATAATATTGATTCGGATCAGAAAAAATTATTTCAAGAACAAGGATATGACATAAATATCAGCAAAGAAAATGTGATACTTCATTATGAAAACAGAGTTGGTTTTTTGAATGGAATGACTACTTTGAAGCAATTGTTGGAGAAGAGTAAAGATTCATTTGTTTTACCGATATGTCACATTACAGATTGGCCATCATTAGAAGTGAGGGCTATTGCACAGACATTTTCCTGGTATGCAGGATATGGAAGATTTGGATTTGATAGTCAGTTATGGGGATTTGAAGAGTGGAAACAATATTTGAATATTTGTCTGGACAATAAAATTAATCAGTTTAATTTGGTTATGTATGGATATTGGCCATTTGAAATGAAAAAATATCCAGAGACAGTATTCCGAAATGTGCCAATTAAAATTTGGAATGCAGAGAATAGACGATGGTTAACAGTGAGATATACACATCCTAATTTAGAGGAACCATTTTTGCAGAAGTTTATTGAATTATCTCATAGATACGGAGTGAAAATTTTTGCTTATGTGGGTTTGAATTCATACAATGGAGGATTTACGATCAAACATCCGGAAGCAAGAATGAAACCGCCAAAAGATAGCGATTTTAGGAATGATTTTGATTCGCTTTGTTTAAGTTATCCGGGTAATGTGGAGTATATTGTAGAATCTATGAAAGAGATTGCAAAGATTGGATTTGATGGATATACATTAGAAGAAAGTGAAGAGGGATTTTGGTTTTGTGAATGCGATGATTGTAAAAAAGAGATGGCATGCAATTTCAAATAGTCCGGGAGAAGCAAAGCATAAAGCAAATATGTGGCTGCTGAAAAAAATTTATGACGAGGTCAGAAATATCAATAAAGATGCGGTCATTGGAATCAGGGCATTTAGACAGCCTCCGCTTGAAAAAGATCCTATGTTTTTAAAAGAATGTGTGGATTCAATGCCAGAGGATATCATGCTGTTTTGGGCACCAGGTTTGTATGTACCAGAGAGTGAGTTTGAAAAATGGTGTGACGCATTTGGAAGAGATCGAATATGGGCACGGGATACAGAATCCAATTCAATTACTTCTACAATGGGAAGATTGTATCGAACGTTTAAAAGCAATGTGATCCGTTACGAAGATGAGACAAATGAACAGGTCATTGAAACTGATATCAGGCAGCATAGAGGAAGCGTAAAAATGGGAGTTCATGGTATCAATGGTTTTATGTTTGAATGGTATGGTTTATTTATGCATTTGTTTGCCCACGGTAATTATGGATGGGGCTCTCAGATGGACAATGAGGAATTTTACCATATGGCATGTAAACAGAATTTTGGAGATTTAGGAGAAACTGTTTTATATGTTATGAAAAATATGGTTACTATACATGAAAGTCAGATTCCATTGTATACAACACCATTTCCATTCCAGAAAAATAAAATGCAACAAGATGATATACCAGCAATTTTGAAAGCAAAGCAGAATCATGAAAATATTTTAAGTAAGATAAAGATGTTACAAAAAGAGGCGTATTTGAATGAAAAATTAAGACCTTGGCTGCCTCATTTTGATAAATTGGAAAATGCAGAACGCAGAAATGCAGTTATTTACGATATGGTGTTGGCAGCATTGGCATATGAGAAGGAAGATGATGAAGAGAAGAAAGAAAAATTGCTTGATGAAATTTTATATTACAACGAGCAAGATTTTGATATCGTAAAAGAAATGTTTTTTGACATTAATCCGGTGACAGAAACGGGTGTGGGAAGTTGTATGTTTCCGTATCATGAATTAAAAAGAATTATACATAATATGAGGCATCCAGAAGATAAAGATGAAGAGGTTATCAGCTCTGGGGTAGAAGCATTTGGGTGGTTATGGTTATAGGAAGGAGTAAATGATGGCAGAAGGTAAAATAAAAATGACTCCTTTAGTGGAAATACATGATGGCGTTATGGAATTTCCTGGTGTAAAGGCATTAGATCAGGTTAATTTTACACTAATGCCTGGGGAGTGTCATGCTTTGGTAGGGGAAAATGGAGCGGGCAAATCCACATTGTCAAAGTGTATTACAGGCGAAAACCAAATGACCAAAGGTGATTTAGTAATTAAAGGAGAAAAAATTAAGATCCCAGCATATAACGTCAGAGAATCCCAAAAAAGGGGTGTTGCAATTGTACATCAAGAGTTTACTTTGATGGGAGATATGACGGGAGTGGAAAATATTTTCGTAGGAAGATATGAAAAAAAACATGGTCATATTAATTGGAAAGCATTAGATAAGAGCGCAAAAGAATTGTTGGAGTACATGCAGTGTGATGTTAATTTAAACATTCCGGTAAAACATTTAAGAACGGCAGAGCGGCAGATTATCCAACTTGCAAAAGCCTTATTGGATGATCCTAAAATATTGATTTTTGACGAATTGACTGCTGTGCTGCAGGAGAAAGATATTGAAAATATTTTTAGAATTATATCTGTTCTTAAGGAAAAGGGCATTGGAATTATTTACATTTCACATCGATTAGAAGAAGTGTTTGAATGTTGTGATTCCTATACCGTATTATGTGATGGCAAATATATCAATTCTGGAAAAGTAAAAGATATTGATTATGATGGTCTTGTCAAAATGATTATCGGAAGAGAACTGGAAAATGTATATCCACCTATCAATGAAGAATTTGGTGATGTAATTCTTGAAGTAAGGAATTTGACAGCGCCAAAAGCTTTTAGAAATATTAATCTTCAGGTAAGGGAAGGTGAAGTTATAGGGCTGGCGGGTCTTTTAGGGGCAGGAAAGACGGAATTAGTTCAGGCAATATTTGGAAATCATAAAGTGACGGATGGCGAAATATTGATCAAAGGAAAACCAGTGAAAATTAAATCACCACAGCAGGCTATTAAGCTAGGAATGGGATTAGTTCCTGATGAAAGGCGGACATTAGGATTGGTTATGAAATTTGATATCAAAGATAATACTGTTTTACCATCTATGAAACTTTTTAGAAAAGCAGGAGTATTTCAGGATCATAAAGCAGAAATGAAAGCTGCGTATGAAATTAATGAAAAAATGAATTTAGCATATCATTCATTGTGGCAAAACGTTAAAAAATTATCTGGAGGGAATCAACAAAAGATTGTAATTGCAAAATGGATGCTTCGAGATACAGAAATTTTTCTTTTAGACGAACCAACCAGAGGAATTGATATTGGTGCTAAGTTTGAAATTTATAATCTGATCCATGAACTGACAAAACAAAAGAAGGCAGTAATATTAGTGTCACCAGAAATGGAAGAACTTATTGGACTGTGTAATCGAGTATATGTCATGTATGAGGGAGAAATTTTAGATGAAGTAGAAGGTGAAAGAAAGACTCAGGAAGTTATCATAAACAATTTGTTAGGAGTGAACGCAGAATGAATGATTACAAAGTAAAGTCAAAAAAATATAGCGGTGGTGTAAAAGCGTTATTAAGTGATTGGATGATCGTATTTTTGTTTGTTGTATTATTTGCGCTATGCTGTTTTAATGCAAATTTTAGAACAACAACGAATATCATGAATGTGTTACGTCAGGCATCATTTGTTGCAATTATTGCAATGGGAGAGTTTTTTGTAATATTGATTGGTGAAATGGATATGTCTATTTCGTCAACTATAGGTATGGTATCCATTTTTTTTGCAGGATTTTCTGTAAAAAATGGATTACCACTTGGAGTAGCATTCATATTGGTGATTTTAATGTCAGCTTTAATTGGAGTTGTAAACGGATGTCTGGTAGTATACGGAAAAATGCCATCTTTTATTGCAACACTTGTCGTAATGAATATGTTAAAAGGCATTAACTATATTTACTCAGACGGATTACCGATTTCTGGTTTATCTGAAACATTCGGAAAACTGGCTTTAGGAAAAATTGCAGGTATACCAATTGCAGTAATCCTTATGCTGATTGTTGCAGTCATTTTATATTTTTTCACTGCCCATACAGCAACCGGAAGAAGCTTCTTTGCAGTAGGCGGAAATAAAGAAGCAGCAAAATTATCTGGATTAAATGTTAAATATATTTCGATTCTTGCATTTGTAATATGTGGTGTGTTATCCGCGATTGGTGCATTGGGGCTTACATCCAGAACACAATCAGGAAATGTATCATTAGGAGATGAACTTTTATTTGATGTCATGACAATTTGTGTACTTGGCGGAACTTCTTTAACAGGCGGGAAAGGAAGAATTGCAGGAATTGTTGTTGGAGCATTATTCCTTCAAGTAATTTCTAATATCATGGTTTTGATGGGAATTAACACATATTGGCAGTGGGTTGTAAAGGGAATTATTCTTGTTGTCGTTGTATTGATTGATTCGTTTTCTAAAAAGGAGTAAAAAGTGGGGATAAATAAATTTGGTCAAATAGGGAAGTTAAAAGAAGAAAAAATAGAGGAATATGAAAGGCTCCATGCCGATGTTTGGCCAGATGTACTGAAGAAAATTTCGGAATGCAATATTAGGAATTATTCAATATTCCGATTTCAATCTTACGTATTTTCTTATTTTGAATACATAGGAAGCGATTATGAAGAAGATATGAGAAAAATGGAAGCAGATCCTGTCACAAGAGAGTGGTGGATGCATACCCATCCATGTTTTCAAAAATACAGTATGGATGAGCAAAGCGAATTCTTTCATGATATGAAACAAATTTTTAATTATGCTGGTTAAGAAAAAGGAGGTAAAAATGACATACGGTAGTAAAGTTTGGATATTTCCAGATGCAGAACTTCCACCAGAAGGGGTAAATAGTATACCAGGGCATGAGTCAATTATTATTACAAATGTCAGTGATGAAGATGCATATATTAAAATAACGCTTCTTTACACAGACAAAGAGCCTGTATCGGATTTGGAAATATGTGTAAAGGCCAGAAGAGTACGGTGTCTCAGAACAAATGAAGAAAAGGATTTTGGAAAATATACAGCAGAATTTGGTGAACAGTATGCGATTATGCTGGAAAGTAATACCCCTGTAGTTGCACAGTATGGAAGGGCAGAGCCTAGAACAGTAGCATTTTATACAACGACAGGATATTCAATTTAAAAAAGAGATTAGGAGGATAATTAAATGTCAAATCATGGTAAAATTTTTATTCCGGATCACGAGTATAAGGAGAGAGTTACAAGAGCGGCAAAAATATTGCAGAGAGAAAAGCTTGATGCAATGATTGTTAATTCAAATGAAGCAGATTATGCAAATGCAAGATATTTTTCGGGATTTTGGCCATTGTTTGAAAGGTCAGGGGTTGCTATTTCAGCTTCTGGAGATGCCGCTTTAATGGTAGGACCAGAAAGTAGAGAATTTGCAGCAGATCGTTCTCGTTTGGAAAAAATTTTTGTATTAAAAGAATACAGGGAAAGTGCAGATCCAGCATATCCAGAGTTGAAAGCTGATACATACCAGGATGTGTTTCATGCAATCGGAGTAAATGGAAAGAAATTAAGAATTGGTGTCGCCAGCTATTTGGATACTTCAGTTATTATTATGGAAGGTATTAAAGCAGCCTTTCCGGAAGCAGAAATTGTAAGAGCAGATCATATAATGGTAGAATTACGGTCTATCAAATCGGTAAACGAGATTAATTGCTTACGAGAAGGATATCGAATTGCTGAACTGGCGACTCAACAGGTAATTAAAGAAATTCAGCCTGGAATGACAGAACTTCAAATGGTTGGAGTTGCAGAAAGAGTAGTATATGAGCAGGGAGCAGAATATGAAGGACTTCCTATGTATGTATTTTCAGAAGCATCGACACGACACGCAATTTCCAGATCATCATACAGAGAGTTTCAGAAAGGAGATATTGTTCAGCTGAACTTGTCGGCTAAAATCGATGGATATTCTGCAGCAATCGGATATCCAATTGTTTTAGGAAAATTGGAAGGTAAAAGAAGAGATGTAGTAATGTTTGGACTTGAAGCTCATAAATGGACACAGCAGCAGGTAAAATCAGGTATTCCGGCTTCACAGATTGCAGAAAATTTTTATAAGTATTATGTAGATAATGGATATAAAGATAATTTTGTATATGGTCCATTGCATGGAACGGGTATGATTGAAGTCGAGGCACCATGGGTTGAAACAACATCTGATTATGCTTTGAAACCGAATATGACATTCCAGATTGATACATTTATCTCAACAGATACATTTGGGGTACGCTGGGAAAAGGGGATTGCAGTAACAGAGGATGGATGTGATGTTCTCTCTCCAGAAATTGGAAAATTGTATGAACTTGAGTTTTAAATGGTATAAACATTAAAGAAGGAGGATGTGCTATGCAATTAATTGATATGCTTTTTGATGAAATTGAAGATGCAAAACGTAGAAAAGTTCCGTTTATTATCCCAATTGGAACAATTGAATATCATGCTCATCATGCAAGTTGTGGATGCGATACAATGGTTATCAATGGAATCTTTAGGGAGCTAGAGAAAACGAAAGAAGTTGTAGTTTGTCCTCCGATTTGGTATGGAGTTGCAAGTTATGCAGTAGGAGGACCTGAAACAGGGACGATACAAGTTGATGTTGATGTATATGAACAGTACATTTACAATATATTGAAATCATTATTATATGGTGGTGTGAAAAATATATATTGTGTAGCTCATCATCAGACTGAGGAAGCTGGTTTGATGCCAATGACTTTAGCGTGTCATAAAGCCGCAAAAAAATTAACTATGGAATATATGGAAGATACTCGTGGACGTGGTTGGTGGGGAAGCAATGATTATGCCGATTACTATGAAAATCTTGGATCAGGTGATGACCCATTTTCCTATATCAAGGTAATTCCATTAATCAGTCAAGAAGCGCAGCATAAGTGTGGTGGATTTGATCATGCTGGAAAATTTGAAACTAGCTTGCTATATGCTCTTTATCCAGATCATGTCGATTTAGAAAAAACAAAAGAGAACACAGAGTGGTTTGCAGAAAGTGCGAAAGAAGCAAGCAAGGAACTGGGAGAGCATATGGTAAAATGTACGTTAGAGGCACTAGAAAAGATCATTAACTAGGATATTAGAGAAAAAAATGGAGTAAATAATCAAGCGAAGAAGCAAGTAATGCTAAAAGTAACAGATAGCATTGCTTGCTTTTGTATTGAAAGCAATTTTGAATTAAAAAATTATAAAAAACAGAAGGACTTCGTGTTATAATATTACAGACACAAATCAACGAGATACGGAGAAAATTATGCAGTTACGATACGAGATCCCGGACACATTCTGGAGTTTGTTCCGTTCGGTAAACCGGGAGATTTACATGGAGTCGCTGTTGGTGATTAATGAGGAATATCAGTACAGTAATTATTTTCTGACGAAAGAAATCTGTGTGCAGGTATTGAGTGATATGAATGCACAGAAACAGGTTTTGCTTCAGCGGGAGGAGAACGAGACGGATTTTGACATGC
>ENA-OQCW01001137-OQCW01001137.1-human-gut-metagenome-genome-assembly--contig:-NODE-1137-length-11548-cov-3.247964_pt1 | contig 11548 bp, 13 predicted proteins | sample MGYA00242767_ERZ504593 | MGnify/ENA primary metagenome ERZ504593 (study PRJEB26092, sample SAMD00036307) | human gut metagenome | host: Homo sapiens | study: EMG produced TPA metagenomics assembly of... | reverse complement strand
CTTCTGCCTCTTTTTTACAATTCTCACATTCCGCCAGATGCTCCTCCACCATAGTCCTTGTATCCATACTTACCACATCATCTACATACAATGGCAAAATATCTTTTATGATATCACAAGTTATTTTCTTCATTCTCTAACACCTCCATATATTCTGCAATTTGTTTTTTTGCACGGTAAAAGGTAACTCTTGCCCAACTGTCACTTTTTCCAAACAGCTCTCCGATTTTTTCAAAGGGCAATTCTCCAAAAACACGGAGACTGAACACTTCTTTATAAGGTTCTTTCATGTTATGCAAAAATTTATGAACAGAAAAAGCTAACTCTTTATCTGCCAGTCTTTGAACAAACTCTACGGTTGTTTCCGGCTGATTTTCTCCTACTTCGTAGTCTGCATACAATTTCTCTTTTCTGCAATGCGTATAATATGTATTTCTTGCAATGGTGAAAAGCCATGCACGAATGTCTTTTCTTCCATCATAACTCTCTATGGATTTCCACGCTTTTACAAATGTTTCCTGAGCAATTTCCTCTGCTGTTTGTGTTGTCGCAGATAAACTGAGCACATATAAAAAAACATCTTTAAAATACAGTTTGTATATCTGTTCAAACTCCATGTTCCTCCCTCCTTTCACCCTATTAACTCATTACTTATGAAAACGTTACAAAAAATAAAGAATTTTACATAAAAACATTTTTACAGGTATGTCTGACTTTTCCTATAGAGATGATTAAGTGGTCCTCTGCCCTTTCCCAAATCCAGTCCAGCCTCAATGGCTCCAGTGAGATATTCCTTGGCATTTTTTACACTTTCCTGTAAAGAATACCCTTTGGCAAGGTTACATGCAATGGCAGAAGACAGAGTACAGCCTGTACCATGTGTATTGGGATTTTCAATTTTTTCTTTGCAATACCAGATTTCTTTCTCATTTTCATAGAGAAGATCATCTGCTCCCTGCGTCAAATGTCCACCTTTTACCAAAACTGCTCCCTGCGTATATTTTCCAATTTCTGCTGCTGCCAATACCATATCTTCCTGACTCTTTATCTCTATTCCCGAAAGAACCTCAGCCTCAAAAAGATTAGGTGTCAATACTTTTCCTAAAGGAAAAAGCTGTTCCTTCATCACTTTACAAGCTTCTTGCTGCATCAGTCTGCTTCCACTTGTCGATACCATAACTGTATCCACTACAATATTTTTCACCTGATATTCCCGTAATTTTTCAGAAATAACACAGACAATCTCGCTATTTGGAACCATTCCGATTTTCACAGCATCCGGATAAATATCCTGAAAAATACAATCCAACTGCTTTGCTATAAATTCCGGAGATACTTCCACAATATCATAAACACCTGTAGTGTTCTGCGCTGTTAATGCAGTAATCGCTGTCATGGCATACATATTATGTGCACAAATAGTTTTGATATCAGCTTGAATTCCTGCGCCTCCGCTACAATCCGAACCTGCAATACTTAATACTTTTTTCATTTTTCTTTTACCTCCTGCTGTGTAATTTCCTTTGACAGCTTTAAAAATCTCTGACAAGCACTTTCTATATCTTTTTGAGCATAAATTCCTGAAATCACTGCAACACCTGAAATACCGCAGTCCCTTAATTTTGTTATATTTTCTTCCTTAATGCCGCCAATTGCCACAACCGGAATAGCTACCGCCTGACAAATAGACCTCAAACGTTCTGTTGTAATTACTTCTGCCTCTGTTTTTGTAGAAGTTGCAAACATAGCTCCTACTCCCAAATAATCTGCTCCCATTTGTTCTGCTTTTTTTGCATCTTCTACAGTGCGACAAGACACTCCCAAAATTTTATCTGCTCCCAGCTTTTGTCTGGCTTCTCCTGCTTCCATATCCTTTTGTCCTACATGAACACCGGCTGCATCTACCTGTAATGCAATTTCCACATCATCATTGATAATGAAAGGCACACCATACTTGTCCGTCAATTTCTTCACTTCTTGTGCTTCTTTTAAAAACTCCTCCCTGCTTAAATTCTTTTCACGAAGCTGCAATAAAGTAACTCCACCCTTCAAAGAATCCTCAATTTGCTCCAAAAAACTCTTTTCTCCTATCCAGCTTCTATCCGTAACTGCATATAAACACATATTTTTTCTTTCTAATCTCATTTTTTCCCCTATCCTGTTTTTTATATTATAATGACTGTGAATTTCCAGCATTTACAGCTATAAAGTAAAAAACCGGAAAACGCCTCTACGTTTCCCGGTTTTCACATTCATCTCCCTACGCTGGCATTACCCATATCAGGTTAAAGGGTCGAAGTTGATAACTTCCTCTCAGTCCGCTCACGGACTCCCCTGCTGACTTTAATTTAATTTTTCTGTCCACTCTTTTTCTTTAAAACCTGTAAGGACAAAATTGTCACCTACAAGCACAGGTCTTTTTACCAGCATACCGTCTGAAGCTAAAAGTTCCAATTGCTCTTCCTCTGTCATGTCAGGCAACTTATCCTTTAACTTCAATTCTTTATACTTCATTCCGCTGGTATTAAAAAAACGCTTCAAAGGAAGCCCACTTTTTTCATACCAAACTTTCAGTTCTTCTTTAGAAGGATTATCTTCTACAATATGGCGGTCCTCAAATTCCACCTGATTTTCCAAAAGCCATTTTTTTGCTTTCTGACAGGTACTGCATTTTGGATATTCTACAAATAATACCATAGGCAACCTCTTATTATAATCTGTCTGCATTAGAAGCCATAAATTTGTATTCTGCTACAGAACGGTCAAATCCTTTAATGTGGTCGAATAACCAATCTACTACATTTTTCTTAACCTGAGCTACAAAGGCTTCTGTTGGTCCTTCTTCTTCCTCCAGCATTTCCTGAAGTTCTTTTACAGCATTTTTAAATTCTGCATGTTTTACTTTATGTTCTTCGATTCCCGGATACTGAATTTCTTCCTGTAATTTTTCTTCTGCGCTGAAATGAAATTCTGTATAATCTAATAAGTAATCCAACATTTTAATTGCTTTCACTTTGCCCTGTCCGTCTTCGCAGCTTTCTAAAAGCTGGTTAATACGTTCAATCAGTTCTTTATGTTGTCCATCAATCATTTCATTTCCAGTTACTAATGTTTCATCAAATTCTGCTCTCATTTTCTTTCCCTCCAGTGGTTTTTCTATAGTGTAACACAATTTTTTTCAGTTTCCAATAGGGTTTTTTCTACTTTCTTTTCACAGATGCAGGACCACTGACAATTCCCACATATATTTTGGCGTTCTCCTGAAAAAATAATTTTTTCTTGTACCAATTTTGAAAAATCATTCCAGAAAATTTTTGTTTTTTCAGACAACCCACAGCGTTTCAAGACCTCTTTGTCATAATACAATACAAGTTCTTGTGTTCTACAAATTCCATTTTCTAAATTAGGACATTTCTTACAGATTTCATCACCACAAACAACTAATTCAACCTCTGGATTTTTTTGCATTCTTTCATAAATTTTCTGTAGATGAGCCGTAAATTCATTGCTGTATCCTTTTCCCTCAAAGAAATGAAGGCACATACCATGATGTGCCCTGATTTTTAAACATTCCTGTTTCATCTTCTGATTGCTCCTTTCAATCTTCCGGTTAATACTACTGCTAAAGCAATCTTCAGAATATCGGGTATTATAAAAGGAAATACGCACCAACCAAGAACTGCTAAAATTCCTATTTCTCCGGTCTGATGAGTATACACTGTTATAAACCATAGAGTTCCTACCGCATAACACGCCAATAACCCTAAAAACATAGAAATAATTTGTACTATTTTTCCTTTTCCCAAAACACGTTCCATACCCCACATAACAAGAGCCGATGCCAGAAATCCAACGATATATCCTCCTGTTGTTCCTGTGAGAACACCAATTCCACCAGAAAAACCTGCGAATACGGGAATTCCAATAGCGCCCAGTAAAATATATACCAAAACAGCTATCGTTCCCCTTTTACCACCCAGAATTCCCACTGCCAGGAATACGCCTAAAGTCTGTAAAGTAAAAGGTACTGCTGCAGGAATAGAAATCCATGAGCAGATTGCAATTAATACTGTAAACATACTAATGTACACTAAGTCATAAGTTTTATTATTTTCTTTTGCCATTATCATTTTTCATTACCTTTCTACTGTCCTTATTTTTTGCATAAGTATCGTATCACAATCCGCTCTTAATTGTCAACTATTGTATATTTGCAAGTTTACAATTATTCTTTTTTAGCCGCCACTCGCGCTTTTTGTGTCAGCTCCTTCCCTCCTGCTGCATACCATTCTTTCACGAAGGTATCAAAATAACCCACCGGTTTCTCTCCACAAACAATCTGTATAAAAGTTTGTTGCTCCAGTTTTAAAAGATTTTCTTCTGCCTTTAAGCCCTCTCCCGAAAGAGGCAAAGGCTGACGACTTTTAAAATTCAAATCCACCAGCGCCCCTACGGCTGTAATACGTGAAGTATAAGCAGCCCACGCATTTGCCGTTGTCAGGCTTCCGTTTAAGTAAGCCTTGCAGGTATCATAATAAGACTTTTCAAGCCCTGTTAAAGAAGATGGCAACTTTTCTCCATTCAGCGCATTTCGAATATTCTCCGTTGTCTGATACAAGGTATCTCTATAATCCACATTAATGTTCAAAGGTCTTGCCGTGGGATCTACATTTAAAGAAAAATATTCGTTTACTTCATTTGCCCCTTTGTCATCATAACGGGAATAGTCAAAAATTACACTGATATATTTTGCCACGATTTCCGGATGCTCATATCCCTTTCGCACAACCACATACAGCCTGTCTTCAAAGGTTTCATATTCCTGTAAAACATTTTCGTCCTGTTCTGTAAAGAAATAAGGCTTCCATTCTGCTTCCCGGTCATAGTCATAGGACTCCATCAAAGGATTGTTTGGCGCCCACCATTTTCCAAAAAAAGCTCCGCATTTACCGTTTTTAATTAAATCCTCTATATTCTGTGAAGTTCGAAGAAGAAATCTCTTATCCAACACACCTCTTGTATACAATGTATTCAAATACTCCAAGGCTGCTTTACATTCCTGTGTTATCGAACCGTATACCATTTCTCCCTCTGCATCCTGCACCCACTTTCTGGGGCTTGCATGAAACATGGAAAAAACCCCCTCAGCAGAATAGGTTTCACTGCTTCCTGCCACCAGCTCCGGCGTGCAGGCAAGCCCGATAGTCTCTCCATTACCTGCCGCATCTTGACTGACAAATTCTAAAATACAGTTCATTGCTTCGTCCATGTCGGCAGGTTCTTCCATCCCCAGCTTGTCCATCCAGTCTTTTCGCATCCACAGAAGCGTTGGACCGTGGTCGATAACCGTATCCGGAAATCCATAAAGCTTTCCCTCATACTTTCCTGAATTTAAAAGTGCGTCTGTATAACTGGCATACATATCTTTAATGCGCCATGTGGTACATTCCTCATAAACCTCAGTCAAATCCTCTATCATGCCTGCCTCTGCCAGCTTTTGCACGGTTTCCTGCCCTTTCACCACCATAATGTCCGGTAAATTGTTGTCCTTTATGGCGATTTCTACTACTTCCTCATACTGATTTCCATCCTCCAGTTCAAATACATCCTTGTTTTGAATATTCAGCATTTTCTTTAAATAACGCGTATAACCGTTGTCTTCATAAGTATCTCCTGCCGGAAGATTAGAGTGATTGCCTCCTGATATTTTCCCCAGCGTATAGGTGACTGTTTCCGGATATTTTCCGTAAGGAGTATGCTCTGCTTCCTGCCATTTTGCATTGTTATCCGTTTTTGGAGGTTCTTCTTTAGCAGTCTCTTTTTTCCACGGAAAGAACAATATGCCAAAGACAATCACTGCTGCCACAGCAATGCCCCAAAATAACTTTTTTATTCATATCGTTTTTCCTCCTTATTGACAGGAATAACAATCTCTATTCGGCATCCCTCTCCCTGACGGCTTTTTACCCTTAAATGATATTCCTCTCCGTAAAGCAGTGTTATTCTGTCATTGACATTGCGTACCCCATATCCCTTAGAACGATAAGTGATGATAGACTTTGCCTGTTCCTCTGACATGCCCATGCCATTGTCCTCCACTGCCATAATTAAGGCATCTTTCTCTTTGCAGACAGAAATTTTCAGCCATTTCTCTTCCTTTTCCGATACGTCTAAACCATGCTCAATGGCATTTTCCACTAACGGTTGTAAAATCAACTTGGGCACAGAGTAGCTTAAAGCATCTTCCTGTATTTCTTTGATAACCTGAAAACTGTTGTCGTGCATAATAAGCTGAATTTGAAGATAGGCATCAATATTTCGGATTTCGTTTGCAGCGATTGTCATAGTCTCTCCTTTGTTCAGGCTGGTGCGATAATAGGTAGACAATGCCAGCGTAATCCGGCTAATCTCCTCATTGTCTGCCTCAAGGGCTTTCCAGTTAATAATAGAAAGAGAATTGTAGAGAAAATGAGGATTAATCTGCGCCTGAAGGGCTTTCATCTCTGTTTTTTGCAGCTTAATCTTTGCCTCATATACCTGAGAAATCAATTTATTGATTTCATCCATCATTCTGGTAAAGGTACGCACCAGCACACCGATTTCATCTTTAGATTGGCTCACCACTGTAACTTTACGAAGCCCCAGATTGATTTGGTTCATATTTTCTGTAAGCTGTTCCAAACGTTCTACCATTTTCCTTGAGAAAAAATATCCCAAAAGCAAAATCAGGAAAAGACAAAGAAGCAAAACAGGAATATTTCCAAGAAGCAATGTCCAAACAGATTTCTCCAGCTCCTCTTTTGGCTGATAAAGACAGAAATTCCATTTCGTATCTTCTATTTTTTTCTCTATACATACATAATGTTCTTTTAAATAGTTTAGAGAAGTTTCTTTATCCGGCTTATAAGAGGCATCCATGCGGTATCCGGAATACACCACATTTCCCTGTTCGTCTAAGATTAAGCCCCCTCTGTTTTCCGTCAACAAATCGGCAAAAGGCTCTAATACCCTATTGTAATCCAAACTTAAAACCAGCATTGCCTGTATCTTATCCTGTCGGTAAAACTTTCTCACTGCCAGAATTTCTTTTTATTTCCCTGTTTTACCAGCCACTGCACTGTCCCCTTTTCATTGATTTCCGTATACCATGATTGATCTTGCGCCACAGATAAAGGCACTAAGGTATTTCCGTGCTCTACCTGAATATTTTCAGCGTATAAGGTAATGCTTCTGATTTCCTCATGATAGAGCTGCGGCATGGTAAACAGTGGATCAGCAATCTCTGTATATGCCAGATATGCCTCATAATCCGAGCGATATTCTTTCTCCATAATTTCCCGTAAGTCAGAGGAATAGGTTAAATAATTTATCAGATTTGTATAAATCTGCACCCGATTATCAATGCTGTCCACAGACTGCTCCAACACCTGCTTTAATCCGCTTTCTTCCTTTTCCCGCATAATCTGTATCGTTCTCATCTGGGTATAAGCACTGATGACGCATACCGGTATCAGGCTGCATAAAATCATCATAATGGTCAGCTTATAACGGTATTTTAGGTCTTTATATTTCTGTATCCATTTTTTCATACTCCGCAGTTCCTTTCCTGCAAGACTCCGGTGTCACTCCGAAATATTCCCGAAAGCTTCGGCAAAAATAAGAATTATTGGAAAATCCCACTTCCTTGGCAATCTGAGAAATTTTTTTCTGACTGTTTTCCAGCAGCTCTTTTGCCTTATCCATACGAAAAGCTTTAATAAAACGGTTTAAATTCATACCTGTTTCCTGTTTAAAAATGTAGCTTAAATACCCCGGTGACAAATATACTTTTTCCGCCAGAATGTCTACGCTTAATTCCTCCTGATAGTTCTGATAAATGTAATTTTTCACCTGCGTCACTTCGCTTCTCGTACCCTTTTCTTCTTCTGCCAGATATTCCTCCAGCTCCTCCATGGCTTTTTCGGTGAGCTTCCATACATCTTGCAGCCTTTTGGCACGATATAAGCGGTCAATTTCTCTGCTCAATCTTTTCTCATCAGGCAAATCCATGGCTTCATAAATTTCTTTTATAATACTGGAAAATAAAAATTTCACATACATTTCAGAATATGCTTTTTCCGGATGATACACGACTTTCAACTGCTCAAAATGTTTTTTTAAATGCCCCATATCCCGATGATGAATGTCTTCTAAAATTCGTTTTAAAAGCTCTGCATCCCCAAGCGCTGCGTTTGTTTCTCTGTCTTCATTCTCTTTTAAAGAAAAAATATGCTTTTCCGGCTGATAAAACTGGTCTTCCAGCACCATTTCCAACGCTCCGAAAACCGCCGGCAACTCCTCAAAGCTTTTTAATTCCTCGCTGACAGCCAATAAGCATTCCGTATTATAACGAAGCTTAAAAAACTGATAAATTTCCCTGCACAAAAGCGCATAATCGCTGTGCTTCTCCTTAAAGAAGAAAAGTCCTTCTCCCGCATTTAAATTCAGATAAAAGAAATCACGGCGAATTTCCTCTTTTAATTTTTCTTTAAAGATTTCTTCTTCCATTTCAAAAAAACTGCTGGAGGTCTGAATTAAAACCATGTAATGATACTGTTGGAAATCCAGATTTCTCTTCATTTCCTCAATATCGACTTTTCCCCCGTACAAATAATTCTGCAAAAAGAACTGGTATAAATAATCCTGTGTTTTAATCTGCTGTACTTCTTCTGCTTTCTCTCTTTCGATTTCTTCCAACAGCTTTTTCATGGTCTTCTGGAATTCCAAAGGATCTACGGGCTTTAAAATATAATCAGAGACCCCGTATCGGATTGCCGTCTGTGCATAAGAAAAGTCACTATATCCGCTGAACATCACGATTTTCATTTCCGGATATTGTGAAGATACCTTTTCTGCCAGCTCCAAACCGCTCACATAGGGCATCTTAATATCCGTCAGAAGAATTTCCACTGTTTGATGTTTCAAAAGCTCCAGCGCATCCCTTCCGTTTGATGCTTCAAAAATCCTCCAGCTCTGTTCCTGTCTTTTTCAATAAAAACTTAATGCCGTTTCGCTCCAGCTTTTCATCGTCTACAATTAAAATCCTGTACATATCTCCCACCTTTATAATCACCAAACAGGACTGACGTTCTCTGCCAGTCCTGTTTCTGTTTTCCTATATTTCTTTTATTGTAACATGTATTTTTATTCTGTCAACGAAATCAACCTTTTACAGCGCCTGCTGCAACACCTTCGATAATATAACGCTGGCAGAAAAGATAGAACACAATAATCGGAAGAATGGACAATACCAAAACGCCCATCATAGCTCCCATGTCAATCGAACCGTATCCGCCCTTCAAATACTGAATGGCAATGGAAATTGTTTTATATTTCTTTGTGTCCAACACCAGCACAGGCAACAGATAGTCGTTCCATATCCACATGGCATCCAAAATTGCCACGGTAATACAGGTAGGTTTCATAATAGGAAATACCACCTTAAAATAACATTGCAGCGGCGTACATCCGTCAATCATACTTGCTTCTTCGATTTCAATCGGAATTGCCTTTACAAATCCTGTAAACATAAAGACTGCAAGTCCTGCGCCAAATCCCAGATAGATAATAATCAATCCCCAAGGATTATCCAGCTTCAGCATATTTGCAATTTTAGATAAGGTATACATTTCCATCTGAAAAGGAACTACCATCGCAAACAGACATAAAACATAGATAATTTTTGTACTCAAGGTTTTTACTCTGCTGATATACCACGCACACATGGAACAGCAAACGACAATCAGAGCCACCGAGCATACGGTAATAAATAAGGTCCATAAAAATGCTTCGAAAAATCCTGTCTTTTCCAGACCTCGGATATAGTTTTCCCAGCCTACAAACATATTTCCCTTTGGAATTTTAAAGGGATAACGGCTGATATATGCTTTCTTTTTAAAAGAGTTGATAAATACCAGTATAATGGGGTACATATACAGTACGCTGATAACTGAAAAAATCAGTGTCAGCAGCCAACCATGTTTTGCTTTTCTTGCTTTCATTACTGCTGCACCTCCTTTGTTCTGGTCAATCGATTTTGTATTAAAGCAATAATTCCCACTAAGACAAAGAAAATAACGGCTTTTGCCTGTCCTACGCCTTCATAGCCGGGACGACCATAGAAAGTTCTGTAAATATTTAATGCTATAAGCTCTGACATATTTGACGGTGCGCCGTTGGTGAGGGCTAAGTTCTGGTCAAAGAGCTTAAAGCCGTTGGTCAGTGTCAAAAACGTACAGATGGTAATAGACGGCATGACCATAGGAAGGGTAACATGACGAAGAAGCTGTCTTGCATTTGCCCCGTCAATCTTTGCCGCTTCAATGAGCTCACCCGGTATATTCTGAATGCCTGAAATATAGATAATCATCATATAACCTACTTGCTGCCAACACACCAGAATAACCAGTCCCCAGAAACCGTAGGTAGATGAAAAAGTTAAAGTTTTTCCGTACTGTGCCAACACACCGTTTAACAAAAGCTGCCAGATATAACCTAAAATAATACCGCCGATTAAGTTCGGCATAAAAAATACTGTACGGAAAAGGTTTGTTCCTTTAATTCCCTTTGTTAAAAGCATTGCCACGGTAAATGCCAATACGTTAATCAAAATAACGGATACTGCGGTAAATAGAACCGTATACCATAAAGCGTGATAAAATTCTGTGTCCTGAAAAGCTTTTAAATAATTTTGAAACCCTACCCATCTGGCATCTGTTACCGTTGTAAATTTGCAAAAGGAAAGATAAATACCCAAAGCAAAGGGTGCAATAAATCCTAAACAAATGCCAGCATGGTGGGCAATACAAACACAGGAAAATATTTTTTAATTGACTTTTCCAATTTTCTTCCCCCCTTTTATCAGGAAAAGGGCTGCCTGTATAAAAAACTTTTACACAGCAGCCCTGTTTCTCATCTTCTTTATTCTGCGTGTGCTGCTTCGTATTCAGAAGCCCAGCCATCTACAAATGCAGCTTTCACAGCGTCCCATTCTCCTGTTCCCTGTGCATATTCCAACATTGCAGAACCAACCTTATTCTTCCATTCTTCGGAAGGCATAGTTGTAAAGTTCCAGCTTACCGGTGTTTTGCCTGCTTTTGCATATTCATCATTTGCTTTTACCAACGGATTTTCCGGCAGATACTCGTCAAAGGTCTTAAACGGTGTAATAAATCCCATTTCATTTGCAAGCATATCTCGTCCTTCTTCGCTTTCTACAACCCATGTAAGGAAGTCCAAGGTTGCCTGAATATCTTCTTCTGATGCTTTCTTATTTACACACCAGTAGTTTTCGGAACCTGTGCAGAGTCCCTGATTTTCTTCACCTTCTGCACCAATGTAGATAGGAAGCATTCCCATATCCTCATCTGCTACTTCCATGTCTTTAATATCATTGTAAGCCCATGTTCCGTTCTGGTAGAAAACAGCTTCGCCAAGTGCGAATTCAGAAGCTGCATCTTCACCTGTCTTAGAGGAAATCATAGAAGGTTCACAAGTGGAGTCTTTTAAA
>ENA-OQCW01001136-OQCW01001136.1-human-gut-metagenome-genome-assembly--contig:-NODE-1136-length-11548-cov-5.313107_pt1 | contig 11548 bp, 10 predicted proteins | sample MGYA00242767_ERZ504593 | MGnify/ENA primary metagenome ERZ504593 (study PRJEB26092, sample SAMD00036307) | human gut metagenome | host: Homo sapiens | study: EMG produced TPA metagenomics assembly of... | reverse complement strand
TTTTTTAATGCATCCACATACTCCGCTTTGGCTGCATCATTTGCCGGTGCAGACAAAAAGTCGCAATAGGCACATTTCTGTACGCAAAACGGAATGTGGATATATAATTCTAATTTCTGCATCATACAGTCCTCTTTCTTTTTTAATAGGTACAGTATAATACAATCTGTTTTTGCTGTATACCTTTATCCCACAGAAAAAACAGTCAAAATGATCAGAAAATTTTCTCCATTTGCCTCCGGGAAATGGTAAAAATGACTTTCCGGAACAACTGCCTCCCACTCTTTGGTTGCTTCTGAAGGCTCTGGTCTTCTGCTGATATTCACCTGCTCCCGATCCCTCGGTGTCTCAAAATATGAGAACAGCAGATTTTCATGCAGAGAAATCATCTGGTAACGATCCCCCACGAGAAGACCTTCCCGCACAATCGACTGGTGATGACCAACATAGGAGCTTACCTTCTACGGATATAAAACTGCAATTCGTCCGCACCGTGCTTCCGGCGTTTTTTTCCGCTTCCACACCTCCACGGATTTCGGCTCATCGAACCAGAAGACCGGATACATATACAGCCAGCGGCGTTTTGTATTTCCCCCGCCTTTTACGGATGACCACACCTCCAAAAACTCCTGCAGATCTAAAAACCACCCTTCTGCAATCTGCTCCATATTCTTTTCCCAGAGATGCTCTGACAGCTCCGGAATTTTTTCCAATATATTCCACATAGAAAAGTAACATATTTTGATATCTGCACAATGTACCTATCAGGATATTACCGCTCTCCAGTTCTTTTTTGACACGCTTTTCACACTGTTCAAATGCCGGGAGAAGCACATCATCTCCTGCTTTCACAATATAATTGCTGATCACAACATCCTGACAAGTGTCCGGATTGATCCCGTCATTGTTGGTACCTCTCTGATCGTTCAAGATCCGGATACCATCTACTACAACATGACGGCATCCTGCCATGTGGAGCGTCCAGAATGCAGCATCGCGGAATGTGATCCCACGGACCGTCAGATTTTCCACATCTTCAAAATACGTTGTTCTCGGACGGTCTGCCATAATAACATTCTTCGGACATTCACCAAGTCCACCATCGGCTCCGTCATCCTCGAACACTTTGTCACCCTAACCGTAAATCGTACCTTCTCCCAAAATACTGATGTCGTGCTCATGCAGCGCACACAAAAAGCAGCCGCCTTCCCAACCGGTCGCTTCGCTTGGATCTTCAAATTCGCTGCTTCCAAAAAAGTCCAGAATATCTTCTTTGCGCAGACTGCTGATCAGCTCTGCCCCCCCCTTTCAAGATACAGTGTCACATTACTTTTCAATACGATCGTTCCACTTAAAAACTGACCGGTCGGGACAATGACACGTCCGCCTCCTGCCACTGTACAGGCATCCACTGCCGCCTGAATCGCTGCTCTGTTGTTTGTTGTGCCGTCTGCGACTGCACCATAGTCTGTTATTCTATAATCCATCGTTTATTTCCTCCATTCCAGAGAATCAATCCCATCCATAGAAATTACCTCTCCCTCTTGTCCTGCCACCTGAATATCCTCCAGTACCAGAGTTTTGATATTTCTCGCAAAAATTCCCATTTTACAGATATTCTGATCAATTCCATCCATCATCGCCGGCTGTCCACTGGCTGCATCTTCTGCATAGCTGATCTGAATGTGCTTCATTTCCACACGCTCAATTTTCTGCTCCGGGAGACCGTAGAAAAACGCAGCTGCCACATGACAGTTTTTAGCCTGAATATTACGAAAACACAGTTCTTTGATCTGTGGAGTTCTCTCATCCACCGCAAGCGGCTCCTTGCACTGTACATACTCGCTGTGTCCGTCCGGATCGCAGAAATAGAAACTGTTGATCACAAACGGAGTCAGCACAGAATCCATCCTGATATCTTCAAACAAAATACCGTCGATCACAGCATCCTTACCGCGTCCTCTTCTTGTCTTGATCCGAAGCCCCCGGTCTGTATTGAGAAACACACACTGTCTTGCCTGCAAATTTTTGATTCCTGCCGCCATCTCACTCCCCAACGTAATTGAACCATGCCCATCCCGCATACAGCACTGGCGGATTCTGATATTGGAAGAAGGAACTTTGTATTTTGCTCCCACGGAAATTTTACCTGACTTCACGGCAATGCAGTCATCGCCCACAGAGAACAGACATCCTGTGATTTCTACATCGTCGCAGGATTCCGGATTCAATCCGTCTGTGTTCGGGGAAACCTTTGGTCCAAGCACCGTCACTCCAATAAATTTCAGATGACTGCAAAAATACGGATGAATATTCCAACTCGGACTATTCTGTACTGTGATTCCGGTAATTGTCACATCCTCACATCGATTCAAAAAGATCATACGCGGTCTTGCCGCACCACGAACCTCTTTTGCATCCAGCCACCAGTTTTCCCAGGAAGCATTTCCATCAATTGTACCTTCTCCGCAAATCGTCACATCCTTTATGCCGATTCCATTCATGATTCCGGCAAACATATTCTGGGCTTCTCCTTCCCAGGTTCCGAGAATATATTCGTTTTCCTGATCCTCACTCTGGTAAGTTCCCCTTAGAATTGAAAACCTCTCACGCTCTGTATATGCCGAAAGCACTGCACCTTTTGCCAGCTCCATTGTGAGATGATCTTTCAGAAACAGACTGGTCACTCGATACGTTCCTTCCGGAATCAGCACACGACTGTTTCTCGGGCATGACATGATCGCTGCCTGAATATATGTCGTATCGTCCTGTACGCCATCTCCCTTTGCACCAAAATCACGCACATTTCAATGTATAATCCTGTGTATCTGTGCAGAACATAATCTCAGCTGCTTCTTCCCCTCTTTCTACAGAAACATGATACTCTTTGCCAGGCTCCAGACCCTGCAGGAGATTCACAACCTGCCTGCTCTCTTTGTAAAACACTCCATTTAAAGATATCCGACAAGGTTCTTCCATCTCGTAAACACTTCCTTCACAACATTCCAGAGCCGCTGTACGTGCATGTTTCCAAATTACGTTTAACTCCATTTTGATCTCCTTTATGTATTTTCCACACATTGTAACAGCTTACATTATTTATTTCCACCTATTCACATTTCTATTTCCTTATCAATCGTATGTTATCATTGTGTTTTTTAATTGTCAATTATGTATTTTATATAATAATCACCTGCAGATTTATATAAAATATACAATACCATTTTCGAAAATCATATGCTATTATAGTAGAAAACCACTCTCCTTCTTTGCAATTAGTGTTAGCACTTACATTTTGGATTGGTTTCTGAAATTTTTAAGGAGCATTCAGTTATGAATATATATGATATTTCTCAAAAGGCAGGGGTATCCATTGCCACTGTTTCGCGGGTTTTAAACGGCAGTGAAAAAGTCAGCGAAAAAACCCGAAAAAAAGTGCTTGCTGTCATGGAAGAAAACAGCTACACACCAAATGCCTTTGCCAGAAGTCTCGGACTGAATTCCATGCACACTGTTGGGATTCTCTGTTCCGACTCCTCGGACGTTTACCAGGCACAGGCAATTTATTATCTGGAGCGGGAGCTTCGCAAGAATTCCTATGCATCCATGCTCTGCTGCACAGGGTATGAGCTTTTGGAGAAACAGAGCTATTTGAACCTGCTTTTGTCCCGCAATGTAGACGCTGTCCTTCTGATCGGTTCTCACTTTATCGAGAACTCTCCGGAGGAAAACCGCTATATTCTGGAGGCCGCTTCCAAAATCCCTGTTTTTATCTTAAACGGAGAATTAAAAGGAGACAATATATACTCCATTCTCTGCGATGACTATATGGCATTGAAAGATATGACAGACCTAGTCTTCGCCAGAGGATCTGAATCCCCGATTTATTTATACCGAACGCTCAATTACAGCGGACAGAAAAAAATCCAGGGATTCCTGGATTCGTGTGCGGAACATGGACTGGACATATCTCAGAAAAATGCGTTTTCCGCACCGGGAGACTTGCACAAAGCATGTTCTATCTTAGAACAACTCGATGCAGACGGCATTTCTTTTGACTGTGTCCTTGCTGCAGATGACGAACTCGCCACAGGCGCTGTAAAATACGCACTGAAAAAGCACCTTCGAGTTCCCGAGGATTTTCAGGTGACTGGATACAACAATTCCGTACTCGCCGCTTGCAGTACACCAGAGATCACAACCATCGACAACCGGGTAGAATATATGTGCGTCACTTCCGTGTCACAGATGATGCAGGTATTTCAGAAAGAAATTCCGCCTTCCAGAACAATGTTTTCCGGAACTATTGTAAAAAAGCAGACAACAAAATGATGGCAGGAGCGTAAGGCTTCTGCTATCATTTTAAAAGCTATTTTATTTTTGCACCTTCTACAACCAATTCTTCTTTGTACTCTTCTCCATAAGTAGCTACCAGTGTCTCATCATAATCTTTATGGAAGAACTGCTCTTCTTTCAGAGATTGAATTTCCTCATTGATCCAGTTTAACAACGTTTCATTTCCTTTCGCACCATCAATATCAGACTTGTCGTCTTGATCATTAATAAAAAATAATTGCACAAGAAGTGGTGTATTTCTGCTGAGTTCTATGTACATCACTGCTATTTGCCTAAAAAAAGAATTCGCTCATTTTGTAGGATAAAAGAAATGCCGACTCATAACCCGATTAACCCCCGTTATAAATCGACACCCCAATCATAATTTACCTATCCAGTTCTCTTTGATTCTTTCGCAATGTTTTTTTGCGACTTGTCACCATACACTGCCTACTCTTTTTCACAAACAAGACTTACATCGGCGTTCCCACCTCGATCAGATTACCGTCCAGATCATAAAACCGAACCACCTTCTGCCCCCAGCTATGTGTCGTAAGACGATTGACATACTGGATAGAAGGATACAAATTTTCTAATTTTTGAACAAATTTTTCTATCTCACGTTCTTCAAAATACAGTTCGCAGGAATTGCTCTCTGGAATAATTTCTTTTTCAAGGAACTTCTTCCAGATTTTTTCTTCCTGCAGTACCAGACCTTCTGTTAAAATCATATTCCCATCATTATCAAGCACCACATTAAGGCCAAACAAGTCATGATAAAACTGCTTTGATTTTTCAATATCTTTCACAACGATCAATATATTTTTTAATTTCATTCTGTTTTTTCTCCTTCCATATCCGTTCCTATTGTATTTATAATTGGATTATACATAACTCTATATTTTTTGTATATCTTTATTTTCAGAACAAAAAAGACGCCTCCATCTGGAAACGCCTTTTTGTTCTTTATTCTGCGACTGCTTTATGATGTTTATCTTTATATCCGATATTATTATTTCCAAAGCATTTTTCATATGGAACTCCTGTCAGCTCCTCCAGTGTCTTTTTCACCTCTGGATCTACATCTGCCATTTTTCCTCCATTGTGGATACGATCAAGCTCTGCAATGACCACTTTGTGTGTCTCCTGTGTCAGCTTCATCTTGACAGAACAGATAATTCCAAGAAGCGCCAGTCCGCAGCATCCAAAGAGCATTACTCCAATGATCGCATTACATGCGGACTCCGGCTGTACACTTGCTCCTTCCTTAAATCCGAACGCTGCCAGTGTGAATCCCAAAATCGAAACGATACTAGCACGGATCAGTTTTCCGGCCATTGTCATCGCTCCTGCATAGATTCCTTCACGACGACGGTTTGTTACAACTTCATCCACATCTGCCATGAAGGTGTAGGATGTCCATGGAATATAATATACACCGCCTGTACCAAGACCAAACACGATTACAATCGCAATGATCAGAACTGTCATATGCGGAACATTGAGGACTGCAACTCCGATATACCCGAGAATTGCCGCAATAACAATGCTGAGCGCCCAGATAAACGGCTTCTTAAACCCTCTTTTCGCCACAATTTTTACAAAAATCAAAGTCGAGATCAGCTGAAGGATACTGCTTAAACTGTTCATTTCTGATACAAATGTAGATGGTCTTGAAAGTACATATACAACGAAATATGTAAATGTCGCTGTAAAAAGCCATTCTGCTCCAAATCCAAACAGATACATTCCAAGGTGATCGCGGAATGTACGAATACGGAGTGTTGAAAGAATATCGACAAACAGCTTCTTGAATCCTTCAAATATATTTGCAACACTCTCATCTTCCACTTCCTCATACGGACGTTCCCAGGAATTGAAATACAAAAGAATCATGGAAACGATCAGGATTGCCCCATAAGTAAGTCCTGTGCAGAAAAATGGTGTCGGGGAATCCTGTCCGTAAATTCCAATGAACAGTCCAGGAAGAGCTGCTCCCAAAAAGTTGGCGATCTTACCGAACATTGCTTTGGAACCTGCCAGATAAGTACGCTGTGCAAAATCATTGGTCATCTCTACCGGAAGTGTATTGTATGGGATCATAACTCCGGTATATACGATTTCAAACATAATATAGGTACACAGATAATACCAGAAATTCATATTTTTCACCCAAAGCAGCGGGTAGAGACACATCAGTGGAATTCCGATCATAATGAAGAAACGTCTTCTGCCGAATTTGCGTCCCAGTTTTGTTTTATAAAAACTATCGGAAATAAATCCCATCAGTGGATTCATGATCACATCTAAATATGTTGCGAGCGAAAAGATCAACGTCGCCTGTGCGATTGGCATATTACAAAATGTGGTATAGAAATACAGCAGCCAGGAACCACTGATTGCCAGGGCACCACTTCCCAAAAGATTTCCTGTTCCATATGCGAAACGGGTAATCGGTGTAATTTTACGATTTTGTTTCATAGTTTCCATCCTCTCCTTTAGTAAACTTCTTTCAACTCAAACTCAAAATAACGTACCGCATTATTATATGAAATATCTCTTATAATTTTCCCCAACATTCGCTCATCATCCGGGTATTCTCCATTCTCTACCCAGTCCCCAATTAATTCGCAAAGAATTCTTCTAAAATACTCATGTCTGGAATAAGACAAAAAACTTCTGGAATCTGTCAGCATTCCAAGGAAATTTCCAAGAAGTCCCAGGTTTGCCAGAGATGTCATCTGTTTGATCATTCCAGTCTTGTGGTCGTTGAACCACCATGCAGATCCCTGTTGAATCTTTCCTGCCACACCCGCATCCTGAAAACATCCAAGAATCGTTCCGATAGCTTCATCGTCATTTGGATTCAGACTGTAGATAATCGTCTTTGGAAGGCTGTTTTTCTCGTTCAATGCATTGAGAAAATCTGCCATCTGTGCGGACGGTGCATAGTTATTGATACAGTCATATCCGGTATCCGGTCCAAGCTGTGCATAACGGGCTGCATTGTTGTCTCTCTTACATCCATAATGAAGCTGCATTGCCCAGTTTCTCTTTGTATACTCCTCTGCTGCAAATGCCATAAATGCTGTTTTAAATTTCAGTTCTTCTTCTTTTGTCAGCATTTCACCCTGTTTGCGTTTTGCAAAGATCTTTTCCAGATTTTCTTCTGTTTCCGGCACATACATCACATATTCCAACGCATGATCGCTGGCACGACATCCCATTTCTTCAAATGCATCCATTCTCTTCTTTAATGCCATTTTTAGATCTGCAAATGTTTCGATCTGACATCCTGCAGCCTGTCCCAGTTTTTTCAGATATTCTGCATAATCCGGCTTTTCGATATTCATTGCTTTGTCCGGTCTCCATGCAGGAAGTACCTGTACCTCAAAGCTATCGTCTGCCGCCAGTTCTTTATGCCAGTAGAGGCTGTCTGCAGGATCGTCTGTTGTACAGATTAAAGTAACACCAGAACGGCGGATCAGGTTCCGTACGCTCATGGATGGCTCCTGCAATTTCTGATTGCAGAGATTCCACACCTCTTCTGCAGTTTCTCCATTTAATACGCCATTATAACCAAAATATCGCTTTAATTCCAAATAACTCCAGTGGAACAGCGGGTTTCCCACAGCTTTTTCCAGCGTTTCCGCCCATTTTTGAAATTTTTCCCGCGCAGGCGCATCACCTGTGATATAGTACTCATCCACACCGTTTGAACGCATCTGTCTCCATTTGTAATGATCTCCGCCCAGCCATACCTGGGTAATATTTTCAAAACAGACATCTTTTGCAATCTCTTCCGGATTGATATGGCAATGGTAATCCAGAATCGGCATTGTTTCTGCAAAATCATGATACAACTTCTGTGCTGTAGGAGTGCTCAGCAGAAATTCTTCATCCATAAATGGTTTCATCTCTTATTCCTCCTGTTGATTTGTTATTTTCCTCGTTTTTTGTAAGCCCTTACATTTGTAAATTATATTTCTTCGTTAATAAAAAGTCAATTACTCTTTTATTAGCGTTTTGCACAATATTTTTCTTGATTTTTTGTACATTTTTCCATTGACTTATAATCAAAAAGGTTGTATTTTAATTGTAAATGCTTACATTTTGTTTTCTTTCTATATTTTCATTATGGAGGTTTTTATGGATTCAACACACACTTTTATTCAGATTCATCCAAAAGACAATACAGCAGTTGCACTCACTTCTTTAAAGAAGGACAGCGTATTAAATCTGGATGGACGCATGTATACTTTATTAGAAGACATTCCCCAGGGACACAAATTTGCACTGGAAAAAATCAGCGCCGGGAGTGCCGTGATCAAATACGGTTCCCCGATTGGTTATGCAACAGAAGATATTCCGGCCGGTTCCTGGATCCACACTCATAATATGAAAACAGGACTTGGAGATCTTCTGGAGTATTCTTATCAGAAAGAATTCACTTCTTTAGAACCACAGGAAGAACGGTTCTTTGAAGGATACAGAAGGACGGACGGAAAAGCCGGTGTCCGCAATGAAATCTGGATCATCCCGACGGTTGGCTGTGTCAACAGTATCGCAACCTCTGTTGCTGCCAGGGCAAAAGAATTTCAGCCGGACAGCGTAGATGCGATCGTCGCATTCCCACATCCTTATGGATGTTCTCAAATGGGAGATGATCAGGAGCACACCCGACAGATTCTGGCTGATCTGATCCGACATCCAAATGTAGCCGGCGTTCTGGTCCTCGGCCTCGGATGCGAGAACAGCAATATTGAGGAATTAAAAAAATATATCGGAACCGTGGATGAAGATCGCATCAAATTCCTGGTTGCTCAGGAAGTGGAGGATGAAATAGAAGCATCTCTTGCCTGCATCAGACAGCTCTGTGATTATGCCTCCACCTTCCAGAGAGAAAAAATTTCCTGTAAAGAGCTTGTCATCGGAATGAAATGCGGAGGTTCTGATGGATTATCCGGAATCACCGCGAATCCGACAGTCGGTGCTTTTTCCGATCTGCTCATCGCCCGCGGCGGTACTACAATCCTCACAGAAGTGCCGGAAATGTTCGGGGCAGAGACTCTGCTGATGAACCGCTGCAGGGATGAAGCTGTTTTTGATAAAACAGTAGACCTGATCAATTCTTTTAAAAACTACTTTAAAAGCCACAATCAGACCATCTACGAGAACCCTTCTCCGGGAAATAAAAAGGGAGGTATCTCCACACTGGAAGATAAGTCTCTTGGATGTACCCAGAAATCCGGTTCTGCCCCGGTCGCTGATGTGCTCTCCTATGGACAGCCTGTGCAGACAAAAGGACTCAATCTTTTGAGCGCTCCCGGAAATGACCTGGTAGCCTCTACTGCACTTGCAGCTTCCGGTGCACAAATTGTACTGTTTACAACGGGACGCGGAACTCCTTTTGCCTCTCCGGTTCCGACTGTAAAAATATCCAGTAATTCAAAACTCTATGAGAATAAGAAAAACTGGATCGACTTCAATTGCGGTGCGCTGGTAGACGGCGGCTCTATCCCGGAGATGGGAGAATCTCTTTTTGACTATGTTCTGGAGGTTGCTTCCGGACGTCCGGTCAAAGCCGAGGAAGCAGGATTCCACGATATGGCCATTTTCAAACAGGGTGTGACTCTGTAACAATAGATGAATATGATTTTCAGAAAGGATAATTTTTGCTATGAAACAGTTAAATTACCAGACCTTACAGGATTTAAATTATGATGGATATTTATTAAACGAAGCTCCGGAACGCGTTTTACAGTTCGGAGAAGGAAACTTTATGCGCGCATTTGTCGATTTCTTTATCGATAAAATGAATGAAACTGCAAATTTTAATTCCAAGGTTGTACTGGTACAGCCAATTCCAAAATTCACAACTCCGGATGTGGGAGATTTTATCAATGAACAGGAAGGTCTCTACACACTGTATTTACGTGGTTCCGAAAACGGACAGGAAGTCTCTTCCAAACGGGTAATCTCCTGTATCAGCCGCTGCTTAAATGCATACAGCGACTATGAGGCAGTTATGGAATGTGCAAAAAATCCCGAACTGCGTTTCATCACCTGCAATACAACAGAAGCCGGAATCGTATATGATCCGTCCTGTCAGTTCACTGATACTCCGGCAAACAGTTTTCCGGCAAAGCTGACACAGTTTCTGCATAAACGTTTTGAAGCATTTCAGGGAGATGTCAAAAAAGGATTTATCATCCTCTCCTGCGAACTGATCGACAACAACGGAAAAGAACTGGAAAAATGCGTCTTAAAACACGCTGCCGACTGGAATCTGGGCGAAGCTTTCACTGAATGGATCAAAGAGGCAAACCTCTTCTGCTCTACTTTGGTAGACCGGATTGTAACCGGTTATCCACGCTCTGATGCAGACGCTTTAAATCAGGAAAACGGCTATATTGACAAAGTGTTAAACACCGGTGAAATCTTTGGATTCTGGGTAATCGAAGGACCTCAGTCGATCAAAGAGGAATTCCCTTGTGATACGGCAAATCTTCCGATCCTGATCACAGATGACCACAAACCATACAAACAGCGGAAAGTCCGCATCTTAAACGGTGCTCACACTTCCATGGTACTCGGTGCTTACCTTGCCGGACAGGACATTGTCAGAGACTGTATGAAGGATGATGTCATCCGTGGTTACATGAATCAGGCAATCTATAAAGAGATCATTCCGACACTGACTCTGCCGGAAGAAGAACTGATGAGCTTTGCTGCGTCCGTGACGGATCGCTTCCAAAATCCGTTTATCGATCATGCACTGCTCTCCATTTCTCTGAATTCGACTGCAAAATGGAAAGCCCGTGTGCTTCCTTCTCTGGAAGGATACCTGGAAAAAACAGGGCAGGTTCCTCCTTGCCTGAGCGCCTCCCTCGCTTTTTACCTGGCATTTTATAAAGGCATTGGATTTGTGGACGCAACTTTTACCGGGGATCGAAATGGCAAAAACCAGTATCCGATTTCTGACGATCCGAAAGTTCTGGAATTCTATGACGCACACAAAGACGATTCTGCCGCTGACTATGTTCACGCCGTCTTAAGCGAAACGTCCTTCTGGGAAAGATCTGACAACACTTGCCGGACTCGAAGAAACTGTTGTAAAGGACTTACTTTTATTCAGGAAAAAGGATGTTATGAATTGATGAAACAGATTGTGAATGCGCAGAATAATCAAATAGTATGGGAAAACAAAAAA
>ENA-OQCW01001135-OQCW01001135.1-human-gut-metagenome-genome-assembly--contig:-NODE-1135-length-11554-cov-3.882121_pt1 | contig 11554 bp, 5 predicted proteins | sample MGYA00242767_ERZ504593 | MGnify/ENA primary metagenome ERZ504593 (study PRJEB26092, sample SAMD00036307) | human gut metagenome | host: Homo sapiens | study: EMG produced TPA metagenomics assembly of... | reverse complement strand
CTACACCGCCTTCGACAAAGCACCGGGCGCCGCCGAGGAGACCGATCGTCTGCTGCGCGAGGCCGAACAGGACGCCGCAAGCAAGGGCGTGGTCGGCATCCGCGATTATGAGATGGCCGAAAACATCGACACGTGGATCAAGCGTTTCAAGGCCGGCGTCAATAACCTGCGTGTGGATGCCGGCGTATACCCCGAACGACTGCAAGCCGCCATCGACGCGGGCTGGCATACCGGCAGGGAACTTCCAGACAGCAACGGGCTCGGCCGCGTGGGTGCCATGAAGCTCATCTCGGACGGTTCCCTCAACACCCGTTCCGCTTATTGCTCCACGTCGTATTCGGGCGGCGTGTCGGCCTGCTTGGGAGCGTGATTGGCGGACGAGCCTGTCAGCGTGACCGTCACCTTGGCCGTCGAGGTCTGGCCGCGCCCGTCGCTGATGTCATAGGTGAACGTCACCGTGCCGGCCGAGGCCGCCGAGGCGTCCAGCTGCAGGTACCGGCCGTCGTACACCGGCGAGTCATATCGCCGCCCGCCGGGGCCCCGACTTTGGTGATCTGCAGCACGGAGCAGTCTGTCTGCTCGTCGTTGCGCAGCACGTCGAGGATCTGTTGTCCGCCCGCGCGGGCGCCGATCTCGTCGTCCTGCGCCTTGATCTGCCCGGATTGCGCGGAACAGGTCTTGTTGAAGTTGCGCTGGTTGTTGGCGGACTGGTCGTTCTGCTTCTGCTGGGCGGTCTGCTCGGTCTGGATGGTGTTCCACTGTATCTTGATGACCTTGGTGGAGTCCGAAGGGTTCCACACGTTGCCGTCGACCACGTCGTTGAGTACGGTCAGGCGGTGGTTGGTGCGGAACACCAAATCCGACGTGGCGCTGACCGATTGCAGCGAGCCAAATTCCGGGTTGCTGACGTTCGGCGAGCATACACGCACGTAATTGTTCGCGCTTTGCGCCCACGCGGCCGACACGCAGCCGTCGGTGGAGACCGGTTTGGCTGCGTCTCCGGCACCGCCGGAGGTGAGCGTGTTGACTTTCTTCTCTCCCTTGCCCAGTTCGACCAGGTACAGGCCGTTCTTGCCGGCGGCCGCGACCCAGGACTCCTGACGGCCGTCCGTGTCGGGGTACTGCAGCGTCAACGGGCTGTTGGCGCCGGTGTCGGCGCTGCCCTTGTGCCAGTACAGTCTGCCCTCGGATGTGACGACCGCGGTGCCGTCCACCACGGTGAAATCGTCGGCGGATACGGTCTTCCCTTCGGTGAGGGAGCTACCCTGCACGGCCTTGCCTGTCGGATCCTGCATCGTGAGCACGGTACCGTCGGAGGGCCGGTATCCGTACACGGTGCCGTCATGGGTGACCGCGATCTTGCCTCCGGTGCCCAGCCGCATGGACGGGTCGCTGGTGGCGGGGTTGACGGAATTGAGGTCGGAGCTGCGACCGACCCACACGTTGCCGTTTTTCGTGTTCAGGAAGGCGATGGTGCCGCCGCCGGTCACCGCGGTCGTGTCTCCCTTGGTCTCCGTCCTGCCGGTGGTACCCAGCGTGGCGGAGGAGATGCCGGTGGCCTTCGCGCCTTCGGTGAGCACCGTGTCGCTGTCGTGCTGGACGATGTCGAAACGGGCTGCAGACGAGGCCACCGCCGAATCCGGTTCCTTGAGCTTGACGTTGAAGCGGGCCGCCTTGCGGTTCTTGAGCGAGGTGACCCAAACGGTGCCGTCGTCGAGATGCACGTGTTGGCGGGTGATGGAGCTCACCCAGATGGCGCCGGCGATGATGCCGATCAGCATGACGAGCGCGATGACGGGCATCGCCCAACGGTGCGCGTCAGGCGAGACCAGGCGGCGCATGGAGGAGCGGAACGCCCGCTCGCGTTGGCGCTGGTTAGGCTGCTTGCTCATGGCATCCTCTTCTCTCTCGTTTGCTCGCTTCTCGTGCAATGCCGTGCCGCATGGTGCAGTCCTTCATATAGTGCGTTCCTATTGCCTCACCGCGCATGCGATGGCCGGATCCTGGGACATCTGCTTGTCGCTGCGCACGATCTTCACTTCGATGCAGGTCTGTTTGTCGGTCACGTCATGCAGCTCGACTTTGCGGTCGGCCACGATGTTGGTGCTGGTACTGGGGCCGGAAGTGGCAGAATTGCCCTGTACCGGCGACCATGCGTACATGTCGCCGTCCTTGGGCTGCGGGTTCGTCCAGGTGAACGTGACGGTGGTGCCGTCGTAGGTTCCGTTCAGGTTTTCGGGCGTCGGCACCACTTCGGCTCCCGTGATGTCGTCGGGATTGCCGTCCGTTCCGTTGGAGTCGCCGGTGGCGCCCGGCGTGGAGACCGATGTGCGGTTGCGCGTCGCGGTGTCATCCATGTGCGGCATTACGACGAAGACGAACGTCAGGACGACCGCCGTCAGCGCAGCCACGACCACGGCCGTGATGGACAGCGGCTTCTTCCACGCACCGGTGGGAGCGTCCATTCGCGTCACGTTCGCGGGGCCGGGCGCGACGCGGCGCTTGCCGGTCATGCTGCTGGGATATTCGGGGACGCCTTCCACGGTGACGGGCGTGGCATGGCCGTAGTAAGCCTGTTGCACCTGCTGCATCGCGCGGGCGAATTCCAGCGCCGTGCCGTAACGGTTGTCCGGGTTCTTGTCGAGCCCCCTGACGAGTACACGTTCGACGTCCGCGGGCACATCAGGGCGGCCGATTGGCGGCAGGCGGCGACTGACGATGACCTGCGCGAGTTCCTGCTGCGTATGCGCCTGATAACCATGCTCATACGGCGAACGGCCGGTCAGTGTGGCGTACAGGGTCGCCGCCAAGGAGTAGATGTCGGCGGCTTCGGTGCCGCCGCTGCGTCCGGTCAGCACTTCCGGCGCGGCCCATGGCACGGAGAAACCGGTCTGGGTTCCCGCCTGATACACATTCGTGGAGATGCCGAAATCGGCGAGCACCGGCAGTCCCTGCGGGGTGATGAGGATGTTCGCGGGCTTGATGTCGCGGTGCAGGATGCCTTTGCAGTGCGCGGTGAACAGGGCGCTGCAAAGTTTGATGCCCAGGTCGAGCATCTGGTCGGCGGTGAGTGGTCGCTTGCGGATCAGCTCCTTATAGGAGCCGCCGGGCGCGTATTCCAGCACGATGTAGCCAAGTCCGGTGCTGGTCACGCCGGCGTCGTGGATGGAAAGGATGTAGGGGTGCGCGGAAAGCTCCGCCATGTAGTTCGCCTCATTGCGGAATCGGGCGGCTGCGCGGGGGTCGAGGGTGGCGCTGCTGACCTTGATGGCGACGTCGCGGCTGGGGACGCGCTGATGGTACCGGTATACGCTGGCTGTGGCGCCGGTGCCGAGTGGCTGGATGAAATCATAGCCGGATATCCGCGGCGGTGTTGGCTGTGCCGGCATTTGGCTATCCCCCCTTACGACATCTCTTCTTCTTACTCTATTCCGAGGTGTTCCCACGCACAACCCTTGATGGGGAGCGCTGAGGAGTGCTCGCCGCAGGCAGGAGCTGCCGTGCGATGACGCAGTTAGTCCAGAATAAAACTGATATGAAAAAACGGAACATATGGTTCGGTTTTCGATTGTTGGCATATGATGGAGGAACTGTCTGACGGACGACGGGGCCGGCGACGGGAATGGAGGTGCCATGAAGGCGGTTGAAGCACTGCTTGAGGGGGAATCCGGCAAGGCGCTGCTGGTGGTTGGTGCTCCTTGCGTGGGCAAGAGCACGCTGGCCCGTGATGCCTTGATGGCCGGGCTGCGACGGTTCGGCGAATCCGGAGCGATAATGACGGTATCCGGGCGTCAGATCGCCGATGTGATAGGCGATCAGGTGATTCGCGAGCTGGGGGCGACCTCCCAGGCGCGACCGGTCACGACGCTGTCGGCCATCGCGTTCCGGCTGATCACCGTCATGCGTTCGAGGTCGGGCGAGCCGCTGCCGAGGTTGCTGAACGGCGCCGAGCAGGATGCGCTGCTGCGTTCGGTGTGCTCCGTCCATGTGGCTCATGTGCGGGCGGGGGATCCATGCGGCACGTGCTCGTTGCTGCGCGAATACTTCGCCAGGGATGATTGGGACGGCGTGCTGGCCGATGCCGTGGCCGGGAACGACGGCGAGGGTGGTGATGCGGATTCCGGCGTAGGCGTCAATGCCGCCTTCGTCATGCAGCTGCGCGACATGTTGGCCCGCATGGATGAGCTGGGCGTCTCCGAGGATCGTGAAGGAACGGCCCTGTCGGCGTTGAGGCATTGGTCGCCGCGCGTCGAGCGTTTGCATGTGCAGTGGCGTCTCGCGTTCGCGTTGCGCCGCGAATACGAGACCGCGGTGAGTCGTATGTACCCGGGCGAGTATCGGTTGGACTCGTCGCGTCTGCTGGTCGAGGGGGCCAAGGCGGTCGGGATGGTCGGCGATGACGATCTGCCGCGTCTGCTGGTCGTCGATGACTGTCAGGACCTCACCTTCGCCGGGTTCACGTTCCTGAAGGCGCTGCGCGGTGCGGGGACGCGGCTGCTGCTGGTCGGCAATCCGGACGAGGCCGTGCAGACATTCCGCGGGTCATATCCGGAATACCTGTTCGACCAGATTCGTCGTCAGCTTGGCGCCGACATGGTTCGTCTGCCGGCTGGCGGTGCCGGAAATGGCCGAGTTGAGGAGCGTGCGGTGGACCACGTCGACGGTCATACGTATCGCGATCTGGTCGCATCCCGTATCTCCCTGTCCATCCGATCCACGCAGGACGAGACGGTTCCTCTGCCGCAGAGGCCGGGCAAATTGCCGCAGCTGCCGGCGAGTCTGCCGATTGTCGCATTGCCCCAGGCCGATCCGCTGCCGGGCGATGGCAGTCTGAAAACCGCGCTGTACCGCTCGGCCGACGAAGAGACGGAAGACGTCGTATGGCGCATCAAGCAAGCCCACATCCTTGAAGGACGCAACTGGAACGACATGGCTGTCATCGCGCACGACAACGCCACCGTGCGCACGATCGGCGAACGGCTGCGTCATGACGGCGTGCCCGTACGGTATTCATCGGTCACACGACCGTTGAAGGACGAGCCGTTCGTGCAGGGATTGTTCGCGCTGCTCGAATTGGCGATGCTCAGGAACCAGACGGTGCCCGCGCTGGGCATGAATCTGCAGCAGACCGCACTGTATGTGCGCTCTCGGGTTGCCGCGGTGATGGGATGCCCGCTGGTCAGCGTCGGCGGCGGACGGGATCATGAGGGATACCCGGCCAGGCTGGAGCCGGTGGACGCCGCCATGAACGCGTTGGCATCACTCGGCAAGATCGTCACGTGCGAGGACATATGCGAGGGGGATGCGTCCGACGATGTGCCTGGCGGTGCCGCCGACGATGCGGGGAAGACCGGTGACGCTGGAATTGCTGGTGACGCCGCTCGAATGCATGCCTTGGGCAGGCTCATGCACGGATGGGAGCAATGGCGCGAATGGGCCGTCTCCGGGCGCGATCGGAAGACCATCACCGACGACACGATCATCGATGTCAAAGCACCGCAAGGCGACGAACTCCAGTTCGGCGTCGATGCCATGTACCTGTTGCTGGAATTCGCGGATGACGCGCATGCGATGCATGGCGGTGTCGCCGGTCTAGGCGGTACAGGTGACGTTGTCGACGATGCCGGTTCCGCTGTCGGGGCGGGCACGAAGGGCGCGTCCGGTATAACCGCCGATGACGTGCTCGCCGCCGTTCAGGAGGTGTGCGGGCGGGGAGACCCGCATTCCCGCGTGTTTGCCCACCTGTGGAATCTGGTGGGGACGGTGGCCCAAGGCCTGAGACAACTGCCGGCGAAGGAACCACAGTATGCGTTGTCCGTGGCTTGGAACGCGTGCGACGTCGCCTCCCGTTGGCAGCGCGAGGCCCTGAACAACACGGATGCCGGACGTGCCGCCAACGACCGTCTGGATACGGCCATGCGGCTGTTCGACTATGCATCCGGCTCGGCCGCAAGCCGGGATCTGCCCGAATTCTTCGCGCAGGTGAGGGCGATGCGCATCGAAGCGGATTCCCTGGCCAAAGTGGCCCCCATCGACGAGGCCGTGACGCTGACCACGCCGGCGGGCTCCTCGGGGAGACACTGGCCGTTGGTGTGGATTCCGGCCATCCAGCAAGGCATATGGCCGAACCTGGCAGCCCGAAACACGATGTTCGGTGGTGAGGATCTGGCTGATGTCATGCTGTATGGAGGGCTGTCCGATGATTCCGGAGAGCATGGCGACAACAAACTGGAATCCGTGCTGTATGCGGAGCAGAAAAGCCTGCTGGTCGCGCTGACCCGCGCATCGGAGCAGGTCACGGCAAGTGCGGTGTACAACGACGATCTGACCCCATCTGACTTCCTGTACGGATACATGCCGGAACGATTCAACCGCGAACGGCATGCGTCGGCCGAAGGGCGGGAATATACCCAGGTCGGTGAAGCCGGACGGCTCCAAGGTCTGGACGCCGATCCTCGCGGCCTGGTCGCCGCCGCCCGCGTGGCGCTCGCCGTACACCCACGAGGTTCCAAGGAATCTCAAGATGCCGTGGATGCGCTGCGACTGCTGGCAAGCAATGGTGTCGAAGCCGCTGACATCACGCGTTGGCCGTTCCTCGACGAGGTCGAGGATGCGTCTTCCGGCTCCGCACGGTGGGACGCGGGCGGCGGCTCCGGAACCGGACAGGCCGCGGAGGGAACAGGCCAATCATCGGTGCCGCGGATCGCAACATTGTCGCCATCCGCCGTGGACAGCATCTGGGGATGTCCCGTCTGTTGGATGATGGAAAACCGGTTCACTGGTCCGCGCGCCGGCAGTGTGGCGACCTCGTTCGGCTCGCTGATCCACGCCGTCGCCGAAACCGCCAGCAACGAGGGCCTGGACGCGGCGGACTGGCGCGATGACCTGCCGATTCCGGAACGCGTCAGCACGGTACGGGACCGTATGATCGCCATCTATGAGGAGCTGCGCGACGATCCGACGGCCAACACCAACCCGGCCGATCAATACAACGCGACGCGCAAGGACAATACCGCGCATGACGTACTGGGCCACATCGCCAGCTACTTCGTCATGTCCAACACCGACGAATACCCGGTAAACAACGTCAAGAACTTCCAGATCGGTACATTGGAAAGCGCACAATGCGAGCGTTCGTTCATCGCGGTATTCGGCTTGGACGACATTCTTGCCGCCTATAACGCGATGGACGGCGTCGACCCGATCGGCCGCGATGAACTCGCCGCCATCATGGGATCGCTGGTTGGCGGGTGGCCCGAAGCCATGAACGACCGGCTGACCGTGCGTCTGTCCGGGCGCATCGACCGTATGGAGACCAGAATCATGCCCGACGGGAAGCGTCACGTTCGCCTGATCGACTACAAGACCGGGAAGGTGCCTTCGACCAAGGCCATATTCAACGATCTTCAGCTGGTCTGCTACCAACTGGGACTCGCATTCCCGGAAAACGGGCCGCGCGGAGCCGAAGCGCTGCAAGTCATGCCGGACATCGCGCAAAGTGGTCTGTTCCATGTCGCACAGAAGGATGCACCCGCGACGTCCGGAACCAGCAACGCGCAGGAGGGAATGTACCAGCCGGCGCTGTTCGCCGATGGCAGTCTGAACACGTCATCGTTCATGCCGCGGAACCGCTACAAGACCCTCGATAAGCTTTCGGATGCTCCCGATTTGATTGAAGAGCCTCCGACCGGTGTAAGCGCAGCGGCATGGCGACAGTTCCTCGGCATGCGCGGCACGCAGGCCGTATGGTCGCTCTCCATGATCGCGAGAGTGTTCTACGCCGCCGCGGCGAGTCGGTCGACCCATATACAGGCAAGGCCGAAATCGGATCATCTCCAGTATTGCCGCATGAAAGCGGCATGTCCGGCATGCGCCGGCGAAATCAACACCGTCTTCGAAACGAGGCAGTCATGAACGCACCACGATTTACCGACAGCCCCGAGCAGGCAAAAGTCGTCAACGCGCCCACCGGCGATGACGTGCTCGTCGTGGCCGGAGCGGGCAGCGGCAAGACCTATACGATGACCCGCCGCATCATCAACCTCATCGCACAGGGCGTGCCGGCCGAGCGCATCCTCGGCCTCACATTCACGCGCAAGGCCGCGTCGGAACTGCTGTCGCGCGTGTCCGCCGCCGTGCTGGCGGACGGGGGAGACGAGCGCTTTGCGAACCGGGCGTTCCTCAAGCCGGAGGTGTCGACGTACGATGCGTTCTTCCAGACCATCGTGCGGCAATACGGCCTGCTTGTCGGCTTCGACCAGAACACGCAGCCGCTCAGCCAGGCCGGTGCCATACAGCTGGCGACCACCGTGGTCGGCCGTCACATGGACATCCTCTTCGAGCAGGATCTCGGGGCGTTCAAGACCGTGGTGAATGGTGTACTGGGGTTGTCGCATGCCATAGGCAACGCCATGATCGGTGGCAGCACAACAACGATGGACGAGGCCATCGGCCGTGTGCGGGCTTGGGACCAGGCATTCCTCGCGCAACTCGATATCGCCATTGGCGATACGCCGGTTCCTGACGAAGCGCCGAAGGCCAAGGCTCCGACAAAAAATCAAGAAGGACACGGAGGAGACCTTCGCGGCCAAACAGGAGGAATACCGGGCGCAACTTCGTGACATATGCGTGTACAAGTGTGCACAGCTGCGCGACGTGACCCGGCGTCGGGAGACGCTGCTGACGCTCGTCGAGGAATACGAGCGGGAAAAGCGGGTTCAGAACATGGCGGAATTCAGCGATTTCACCATTGCCGCCTACCAGCTCGTCGCGCGATTCCCCTCCATCGGGGAGCGGTACCGTCGCCGTTACACGCACGTGCTGCTTGACGAATACCAGGACACCTCCACCACGCAGGCGATGCTCCTCGCCACCCTGTTCCACCCCCAGTCGGCTGATGCCGATGCAGATAGGTCTTCCTCCCGCTGGCGGGAGGCGGCACGCAGCGCCGGAGGATGGTCCAAGGATGGCGTCGGGCTGTCGCGATCCGCGGTGAACGCGGTGGGCGACCCGTTCCAGTCGATTTATGCGTGGCGTGGTGCCAGTCCCGGAGCGTTCCGCATGTTCCAAAAGGACTTCGGCATGCCCGCCGACGCGAAACCATACCCGCTCAGCGTCACGCGACGCAACACCTGCATCGTGCTCAGAGCCGCCAACAACCTCACCGAGCCGCTGCGCATACCGCCACGGCGGGCCGGCAGCTCCCTGATGCGCGAAGTGGACGTCGCGAACCTGTCCGCGATGGACAACGCCGCGGAAGGTACGATCGGCGTGCTGGGATTTGCCACCTTCGGCCAGGAAGCCGATGCCGTGGCACGCTTCGCCAAACAGGCCATCGCACGGTACCGGAAGGACGCCGCCGCCACGGCCGCCTCCGATACCCCGCATGTGGCGGTGCTGTTCCGAGGCAAGACGCACATGGCGCAATTCGCCCAAGAACTCGAACGGGCGGGCCTGACGACGTTGGTCGTCGGCTACTCCGCGCTGCTGGAGAGGCCGGAGGTCCAGGATCTGATCGCATTGCTGCATGCGGCCGCCGACCACACCGATTCAGCGTCGTTGATGAGGCTGCTGGCTACGCCGCGATTCGGTTTGGGATCCGAATCGCTCACCCGCCTCGCCGGCATGGCCGAAGATCTCGACAGCCAATGCCGCTACCGTGCACTGGTCGAATCCGGCATCATAGGTTCAGGCTCCGATGGCGCTCGTGCCGATGATGGTCATGATGAGGCAATAGTCTCCACGTCCATTGATTCCGGTCTCGTTTCGGAAGCGGATGGCGGCTCCGACATCGCGACGTTCGCCGACCCGCAGGTGAAGGCCATCGTTAAGCAATACCGGGATCGAGTGCCGCATGCGGTGTTCCTCATCGACATGATGATGCGGGATGACCTGCCGTCGCTGCTGTCGCGTCGCGGCGGATTCGACGAGACGACATCACGCCGTATCATACAGGCGGGCGAAGTACTGCAGCGTGTGCATGCCGTGACTAATCACCCGCTGAAGGAAGTGATTGACGCCGCGGTGCGGGCCTTGAACCTCGACATCGACACAATCGTCGCCCAGGCGGTCAAAAACCCCTCCCAGCCGGTGAACCCCACGCAGGCGCGTTCGCCTCTGCAGTCGGTCGCCGCACTGGTCGACACCTATACGCAGGAAATCGTCGAAGGCGTGAATCCGACTTTGCGTGGATTCATGTCATGGGTTGACTCGCTTGGTCAGATAGAGGAGGGTACCGCGGCGGTGCCCGACACTCCTGCGGACGTGGTGCTGATGACCATCCATCAGGCCAAGGGATTGGAATGGGACGCCGTCGCCGTGGTGTCCATGCAATCAGGAGTGTTCCCCAGCAATCAGGGCGGTTTGCATGTCGAGCTGGACGCGGAGCATCCCGGCGGCGGTGCCGGCGAATCGTGGACTCCCCCGGAATACAAGGCGACGGTTCGTTCATGGGCGGACGACCCGGCCGCGGTACCTGCGCCCGTGCGCGTCGACGCCGGTATCCTGCCACGTTTCCCGCACGACGCGAATCCGGATGACGCCCCGGTCGAAACACTGCGTGCCCTGGACGATGTCGAAGTCATCGACGACGAGTTTTACGGAGACCTGCGCAGCAAGGACATCGGAGACGATATGGATGTCGCCGACCCGTCCAGCTGGTATCTCACCCAGGAAGAGGAATATGGCCGACGTCTGCTGGCTGACGAACGGCGACTCGCATATGTGGCGCTGACCCGGGCCAAGAAAGACGCGCTGCTCACCTACAGCCAGTATTCGATTCTGGATCGAGACCCGAGCCAGTACCTGAACCGTCCCGGCAAAAGACCGAGCGCCTCGAAGCCGTCGGTATTCTGGACGGAGATGCAGGACTCGCTATGCCATGAGAGCGGTCTGGTATCCGCGTGCAAGAGCGGGAGCGCGGGATACTCCGAAAATGCGGATGCCATTGCCGACAGTAGCCCTGACTTGGCGGTGGCCGGTGCGGCATCAGGTGCGTCTGCGCACCCATCGCTGGACCAGCTGGGTGTGGACAGGCCGCAGGGGTTCTTCGTCGGCGACCACGCCACCGAATATGAGCGGGATGTCGTCGAAGAGGCATGGAACGCCCCATTGGAGGAACGCGAACAGGCCGGCGGCCCGACATGGCCGGCCAAGTTGTCCGAGGAAACCCTGTCGAAGCTCACCGGCGGGCTGTCCGGCGATTCCGGGCTTGTGACCGACGATCCGGACTCCCTGCTGGCGCGCGCCCGAATGCTCGTTGAAGACCCCGATCTGATGCCATGGTCCTTCGGCCGAGGCGAGCGCGAGATCGACCGCTATGTCCGCCGTCAGGCGGAGCACCTGCTGGAGCACGGACGGCAGAACGTCACCGCGTTGCAGGTGAGAGCGGGGCATATGACCCAGCGCGAGGAACGCGGCTATTGGCGTGGCCTGATCCGGCCCATCCCGCGCGTCGCATCCCCCGCGCTGGGGCGGGCACCCTGTTCCACGCATGGGCGGAACAATTCATCAACGCCTACGGCGACGGCCAATCAATAGATGCAGACGGCATCGG
>ENA-OQCW01001134-OQCW01001134.1-human-gut-metagenome-genome-assembly--contig:-NODE-1134-length-11558-cov-3.038404_pt1 | contig 11558 bp, 12 predicted proteins | sample MGYA00242767_ERZ504593 | MGnify/ENA primary metagenome ERZ504593 (study PRJEB26092, sample SAMD00036307) | human gut metagenome | host: Homo sapiens | study: EMG produced TPA metagenomics assembly of... | reverse complement strand
CCTGCTTAATTTCCGCAGGCATGAAAAACAGTATTACAGCCAGTAAGAGATATGTCCAGCTTTTGAATGAGGTTTACATTAGGCAGTTATATAAGGAACGTGTCAGCACGGGGAAAGACACCTTCTCGGAAGAAGCTCTGGTCTGCTTCATGAAATCCCATCACGCCGATAGCAAAGCCGTGAATGAAAAAGAGAATAGCAAGTCCGCTTTATATAGGGAAGGTGTTGAGGATCTTAAACGCAGGAAGCTGGCGAGTGGAGGAGTAAAAATATTGAGGTCGATTAGTTCTTACACTGTGAGGGAGAGCATCAAGGTGACCGTTAATGCAAGAAAAGTAAAGAAACAATTCATTCAAAGATTAAGAAAAAGGGAACTATAAGGAGCACAAAATAGTGGGAATCAAAGGAGCTTTAAAAAATATATTCGGAGAGGCCAAGCTTTCAGCAATAAAGGGTATGGTCTGTCACTGCGGATGTAAGGCGGGAATGCTGGTAAAGCGTTCTCCAGCTTTAAAGATAGTGGGAAATGTGAAGATCAAGCATGTTCTGGAGGCGGACGGATACCACGTTTACAGAGGTTATTACGATCTGAACTATCTGAACAGCGGAAGGTTCTTATGCCACAGGCTTCCAGTGGGGGCAACGGATAACAGGGGTACAAAGTGTGATATAGGATATTACGATCTGGAAGCGATGAAATTCCATAAGGTGGCTGACACGAATGCATGGTGCTGGCAGCAGGGGAGCAGGCTCAGATGGCATCCTATCGAGAAGAACCGCATCCTTTTTAACTCCATTGAGGGTGACCATTACTGTGCAAAGATTTGTGACACTGATGGAAATCAGATCAGGATTATCGACCGGCCACTGTATGATGTTACACCGGATTTTAAATATGGCATCAGCCTGAATTATTCAAGACTTCAGAGGATGCGTCCGGGATACGGGTACAACTATTTTGAGGATGAAACAAAGGATGTCTATGCACCGGAGAATGACGGGCTCTTCCTTGTTGATTTGGAAAGGAATGAGAGCCATCTGATCTATTCGCTAAAGGAGCTGGCCACAGTAATAGACCCGGCGGGGAAGTGCATCCATTACTTAAATCATGTGAGTATAGCTCCCAACGGAAAACATTTAATCTTCTTCCACATTTTTGTCGATCCGAATGTGAAGGGATGGAAAACGATCCTGTATGTCTCTGATATCCAGGGGCAGGAGCTGAAGGCTCTTGAAAAGACAGATAAAGTCTCCCATTACTGCTGGATGGATGATGAGTCCCTTATGGTTACCTGTGTGAAGGCATCGGGTGAGACATATTACTGCACTTATAGCATCAAGGACGGTGAAAAGAAAAGCGTTGATATAGAAGGACTGAATACGGACGGACACCCGGGACGGATTTATGGGACGGATGTCTGCATCACGGACACATATCCGCTTGGCAAGAGCCGCCAGAAGCTGATGAGCTTTGCTCTGGATGATGAGAAGACGACAACGTTGGCTTTTGTTTACCACGATTACAGGCTGCGCGGAGAAAAACGGTGCGACCTGCATCCCAGTACCGCGGATGGAGAACGTCTGGTATCCGTGGATACTACTTATCAGAAGAAGAGACGGTCGATCGTGATATTTGAGCGGAATTGAGAAGAGTCTGAGGTTGAGATGACACTGATACATGATTTGGATGAGATCGATACAAAGCTGAGGTGAAACCGGGATAAAGCCGAGACGGAGACTATAAAAAATAGCTGGATAAACAGCATGGGAGGATAGATAATGAGCAAGGTAAGTGTGGTCGTTCCGATCTATAAGGTCGAGAGGTACCTGGGTAACTGTATTGAATCACTGATAGGACAGACATTAAAGGATATAGAGATCATCCTTGTTGATGACGGAAGCCCTGATAACTGCCCGTCAATCTGTGATGAGTATGCGGCAAAAGACGGACGCATCAAGGTCATCCATAAGCCGAACGGCGGAGTGAGCGCCGCAAGGAACGACGGACTTAAAGCGGCAACCGGAGAATACATCATATTCTGCGATTCCGATGACTGGATGGAGCTGGACGCTTTCGAGGTGCTTTATGAGGCGGCAACAACCAACGACTCGGATATCGCCATCGGTGATGTCTACATGACCTATGGGGATGGTGGCAACAAATACGTGAAGTTTTATAAGGACGGATTTACGACATTAGACAGGAGTTATATCACTGAACTGATCAAGGCGGATATATATCGCACCTACTGCCCGATGCCTCCCGCAGAAGGAGCTGCGTTCGGATACGGCGGACCATGGAACAAGCTGGTCAAAAGGGAACTTCTGATAAAGAACGTCATTGAATTCGACCTGAGGGTCAAGGGAATATTCGATGACATCCTTTATACCGCCCATATTTTGGCTGACGCAGAGAAGGTCACATACGTCCAGAAGCCAGTCTATTACTACAGGATCATCAATACCTCGATCACACGCACATTCAAGCCGAATGTGGTTGAGATCAACACGGCTATCTTCAACAGCTGGGAAGAGTTTTTTGCTTCACAGCCTAATGGAAACGAGTATAGGGAAGCTTTCTGTGCATGCGTGTTGAGAAGGCTTGAGGAATCGATCAGGCTGTATTTTATCAATGATAAGAATGAGAAGTCAAAGGCGGAACTTAAGAAGGAACTCTCGGATCTTATAAAGCAGGAACCATACAAAAGCGCAGTCAGGAGAGCCGACTTTTCTAAGGTTTCTAAGAAACAGAAGATGATTGCGATACTTGGGAGATTTGGATGTATTGGGCTTGTTTATAAGATTAGGGCTTTTAGATAAGGAATGCATTCGTGCTTTTCACTAACGAAGGGATCATTAAATGCTAGTTATATTGATTTTGGTTTTATTAGTAATATTGTGGGTTGCCTACAACATTTCACATAAGGAATTATCAGCACCGGCATTTATTTTTGTGGCACCTTTTATCCTCATGTGTGCGATAGCCTTGGCATTCAGCAACATGTGGGATTTTGAACTGCACTGGAACACATTTCTGGTGATATTCATTGGGAATATTGCATTTGTTTTGGGATGTGCATTTGGTGACAGAATTGCTATCGGGAAAACTTTCCATTATGGAACATATTGCACGGCTGAAAATGTACGAGTCGTAAAGTCTTGGAAATATATCCTGCTGTTGCTTCTTCAGGTAGTCTGCTACAGCGTGAAGCTTATGTACATCATGCGGTTTGGAACATCTCATGGAGTGGCTAATACGATAAGTGTCTGCTTGGTTTATTACAATAATACGGTTAAGTTCACAACCAACGAGACGATCAGCTTTCCGTCATGGCTGTCACTTGGGTTGGACATTTCTACGGTATTTGGTTTTGTGTGTGCCTGCTTTCTTGCACAGCAGCTTGTACTTAGAAAAAAGGAAAAAAAGAATCTGATACTCCTGTTAGTGAATTTTGTTCTCGCAATAGTTGGTGGTGTAACCTCAGGAGGACGTGGCGGATCTGTTCAGGTTATAATTGCCTTTATAATGGCTTATCTCGTTTTGTATCAGAGAAAGTTTGAATGGAAAAAGAGCATTCCGTTTAAAACAATATTGTTTGTCGTCATTGCCTGTGTGGGTATAGTCGCACTTTTCTGCGCATCTGTTACGTGGGTAGGGCGGTATGAAGTACATTTGTTTGGTCGGTACATTGCAAATTACTGCGGTGCACAGATCTTTAACTTGAATTATTGGCTTAATAATAACCCAGAATTCTCCAGATTTTTTGGACAGCAAACGTTCTATCCAATCATAGAAAAGTTTGCCAGCATACTGGGTATCTCAGAGTGGGCTGATTATCACGTTGGAGTTGACAGTGTATACGCGGCTGGATACAGCACAGGAAATGTTTTTACAACATTTTATTCATACATAATGGACTGTGGATATGTTGGCATAGTTATAATGCCGATTATATTTGGGATATTTTCACAGATGGTATATAAGTTTGCAAGGAAATCACCGTCAAAGTATCCGATTAATGCTGGTATGATTTTCTATTGTATGATTGCGTACAGTATTGCGTTTTCATTCTTTGGTGATAAATTTGGAAGTTTGGTATTCACCTTTAATATGATGAAGAGAATCATAATTTTGATAGTACTTAGCTTCTTCTTGTACTATTTCGACATACGTGGGCTGAAGATAGTGATAAGAAAATCGGATGTATTAAGCAGAATTCGCATAAAAATGTGATTTATTTGTAGAGTATTTTGCGCGCGAGGATTTGTGGATGAAACAAATTGGAATTATGACATATCATGCGGCACATAATTTTGGCTCCGTGTTGCAAGCATATGCCACACAAAAGCTTTTAAATGAACTTGGATATTCAAATGAAATTATAAACTATAGACTTCCAAACCAAAAAGAATATTACAATAAATTATATTCTACAAGATTTGGATACAAGGAATTCTTGAGACGATTGATTCGTTTTCACGAGACTGATAGCCGGAAATTACGCATAGATAAGTTTGAGGATTTTATACACCGCAAGCTAGTACTTACAGAAACAGAATATAACAATTATTTGGAACTACGTAATGCGAATTTTTCATACCCGGTTCTTTTGGCAGGGAGTGATCAGATATGGAATGAGCATTGCAGGGCGGAATATTGGACCGAGCCGAGAGAGTCAATTCTTGGCTATTATTTGGCGATTGGTAATGCTGCTGCTGCGAGGATATCTTTTTCATCTAGCTTCGGTGGAATGAAGAAGGACGAGATTGAAAAATATCTGAATTATCTTGAGAAATTTCAGTCTATATCTATTCGTGAATCAGAGGGAGCGGAGTTACTTTCATCAATGCTTGGAAGAACTGTATATAATACATTAGACCCTACACTAATGCTTAATTCTGAGGGATGGAAACTGGATGGAACTTATAGTGTAGACGAAGATTATATCTTTGTGTACACATTGAACAGGTTCAAGGCAGCAAATGAGTTTGTAAAGAACGCTAAAGATCTGGCTAAAAAGTTAGGTAAAAAGGTGGTCTGTGTTTCTCCATTGAGCAATATTCTTGATAAGGATATCGAAACGCATGCGGATTTTGGACCGCTTGATTTTCTGTCATACATACGATGTGCATCATTAGTTATTACAGATTCTTTTCATGGCACGGCGTTTTCTGTAAATTTTCGAGTTCCTTTTTGCAACATTGGGAGAGGACAGGATTCGAGAAAAGTTCAGTTATTAAAGAAGCTTGGGCTAGAGAGCCGTATTTGTGGAAATTTTGAAGAACTGATATACTTAAATGATTGCGCGTGTGAATTTGACGAAGCTACAAAACGACTAAATGAGGAGAGATATAAAACCAGACAGTATTTAGCTACAACGCTTAGGGAGGTATTGCCACTTGATTAATATATGTGATACAAGCGTGTGCACCGGCTGCGCAATGTGTGCTCCGGTATGCAGAAAAAATGCAATTACAATGGTTGAGAGTCCTGAAGGATTTCTTTATCCGTATATTGATGTCGATAAGTGCGTTGAATGTCATGAATGCGAAAAGAAATGTCCGGCCATCCTCTGTGCAGTACGGAATCCGGAATCGGATTTTTATATGGGCTGGCACAAAGATAAAGATGTCCTCTTGTCTAGTTCTTCTGGAGGCATATTTACTGCTATAGCAGACTATATTTTTGATAACGGAGGAGTGGTATTTGGTGTAGTTAGGGATCCTGAAATAAACCGAGTATACCACACTTATACTGAATGCAGGGATAATTTGGATCCGTTTCGACTGAGTAAATATTATCAGAGTGAGGTTGGAGAAATATATAAAACTATTGCAAGCTTTTTGAAAAAAGGAAGATTGGTATTATTTACTGGGTCAGCATGTCAAATCGCTGGGTTATATTCTTATCTAAACAATAAAAGATTTGAAAACCTGATTACTATGGATGTTTATGTCATGGTGTTGCGAGTAAAAAGGTGATTGATTCATATATTGAAAGTCAGGAAAAAATGATATCATAAGAAGATCTCAAATCTTTTCTTTCGTACCAAGGAAGAAAAGAACGGATGGTGCAGGGGGGGGGGACTAAAATGAAACTAGAATTCGCTGACGGCACCTCTCATCTGTCTGAAGGGGCCCTTATGACACCTATATGCTTGGCTTCAATAATAATTTCTTCCTTCGAGAATCTTGTTACAAATGTAAATACTGTGGGGACAGAACGAGTTGCTGATATTACAGTCGCTGATTATTGGCGATGCAATGATAATCGAATTCCCGAGGAACAGATGAGGCTTGGAGTTTCCTTGATTTTTACAAATTCTGTAAAAGGGAAAGAAATTCTCTCCCATATAGAAAAAGATTGTGTAATATACAGCATTAATCCAAAGGATGCCATTCCCGGTAACAGAGCTCTTAGCAAACCTCAGATACGACCAGTAGTCAGAGATACTTTTTTCCAACAGATGGACAAATACGGGTATCGAGGAGCAATCGAACGTCAGTTTAAAAAGAGGTTTCTTAAATACAATTTAAAGTGTTTTATTCGAAAGGTTATTCCTAAAAGGGTGGTTGCAAGGATTCTTAAAAATCCGTAATGCTGTCTTATATAAATATATGTCCAATGGATTGTCCATATGTCATTGATGAGGGAGAGACTTTGGTGGGGGATTTTCTTATATGAAGACGCAGAGTATCAAGAAAAACTATATTTTAAATACTGCTTATCAAGTGTTGACATTAATAACACCGTTGATTACTGCTCCTTATATTTCACGGATTTTAGGACCAGAACGCGTAGGAATATATAGCTATACTGCCTCAGTCGTGGCATTTTTTACAATGTTTGCAGTATTGGGAACAACAACTTACGGACAGCGAGCTATAGCACAATGTAGGGATGATAGGGAGAAGAGAAGCCGTACTTTTTTGGGAAATTGAGGCAATCAGCATTATCTCAACGATTATCTGCATTGTGGCATGGATTGCTCTCATACTGGTATCAACTGACTATAAGCTATATTTTATAATCCTGTCGGTAGAGCTCCTTGCTGCTGGATTTGATATTATTTGGTATTACAGTGGACTAGAAAGATTTGATGCAATAGTTGCGAGGAATGTTGCTATTAAATTCAGCAGCGTCCTTTTGCTGTTCGTGCTAGTAAAAATGAAAATGATCTCTGGAAATACATAGCAATTCTTTCTGTCAGCAAGTTTGCCGGTAATATTTCTATGTGGTTTCCTTTGCGAAAAACGGTTGACAGAGTTGATTTGCAAGCTCTTAAAATTGGGCCGCATTTTAAACAGACATTAGTTTATTTTATTCCCACAGCAGCAGCCTCGATATATTCATATCTTGATAAAGTTATGTTGGAGATGTTTACTGATACCACAGCAGAAAATGGATTTTATGAACAGGCCAATAAAATAATAAAACTTTGCTACACAGTTACTATTTCACTCAATACCGTAATGTCCGCCAGGATGTCATACCTTTTCTCAGCGGAACGTTTTGATGAGATACGGGAGAAATTGGAAAATGCTTTAGCGTTTATGGTTACGTTGAGTATTCCAATGGTCTTTGGTATCGCAGGAATCGCTAACAATTTTGTGCCGTGGTTTTTTGGAGATGGGTATGACAAGGTAATCATTCTTCTGGTGATAGAAAGCTCATTGGTTTTGATTCTGAGCATGCATAATTTTTTGTCTGCTCAGTATTTAATTCCATCCGGACAAAGAGTGCGTAGCACAACTGGCGTCATAGTAGGAGCAGTGACAAATTTCGTTTTTAATTTGATTTTGATACCCAAATTTCAGTCGGTTGGAGCAATTGTTGCAACTCTTATAGGTGAAAGTTCAATATGCATCTGCTACTTCTATATGAGTAAGGAATATGTGCCGATTTCTATGTTTCTAAGGTATCTTCCAAAGCAAATTGTATCTGCGGCTGCGATGCTAGTGATTGTTTTGCTTATTGGTCAAGGGCACAGCGGAAGTATTTTGATTACTATTATACAAATTGCTGTAGGGGCTGCGGTGTATGGAGTAGCGTTGCTTCTACTAAGAGAGAAGCTTGTAATCAGCATGCTCAAGCAGATGCTAGGCAAGCTGAAGAGACTACATTAGATTTAATCCAGAACCAAATAAGAAAGAGGTAAATTGATGAAAGATGTATACACTATATCAAATGAAGAATCTCAGCGCATAGAAATTATGAAGGTGATTATGTGCTTCGGTGTGTGCTTCGTCCATTCATACTCCGACAGATTCGCCGGTCTGGATTGCTGTTAGGGGGGGGGGGATCAAAGCTGATATCTGCTCTTACTTATTTTATGAGTAAGATCGTCTGTGACAGTGCGGTACCGACTTATTTTCTGGTTTCGTCCATGTTATTTTATCGCTCGATGAAGTACACTTGGAAGCAGAATATGGTCAAGAAGATCAGGAGCCTGTTGGTTCCGTATGTGATCTTCAATACTTTGTGGATCCTGATGATGATGATGCGGATCGTGCTTTTGGATTCTCCCGCAAGCAGTATTCCGGATTATTTCAGTTATTCCGTGTTCGACTGGCTGAATGCATATCTGGGATTGGTAGGCGAATGCAAGCCGGAGTTATCGCTGCTGTGGTTTTTAAGAGATCTGTTCCTGCTGAATATTCTGGCATCAGTAATCAAGTGGCTGATCGACAGGTTGCCGAAGGTGATGATGATCTTCAATCTGATCATTTGGTTCGGGTGTATATCAACATATGGTGAGAACACATATACGCTCTACGGACTTCATACATATGCACTTGTACTCTGGATCTTCGGATATTATATCGTTAAATATGATATCCATATGAAAGTTATGGATAGAGTGAATGTCTGGGCGGCAACGCTGGCATTTGTCGTAGCGGCAATCTTGGATTTTGTGATCAGATGGACACTGTTCCACAGACTATTTATCCTTGTTGCAGTTCTTTATGTCGTAAAGATATCCAAGTTCCTTGTTCCTGAGGGAAAGATGATGAGGTTGCTGGCACCAACAACGTTCTTTATTTACCTGACGCATAGGTTTATATATACGATTATCGGGTTTTTCTATGAAAATACCGTGCTGACATACAGCATCATGTATTTCATAAAACCGATGATAGGGGTATTGTGCGGAATGTTAGGGTATTACATACTGAAACGAATCTGCCCCGGATTGTTAGGAATATTGGTAGGAGACAGAGTGACGAAGTGCGAAAGGAGCGCGGGGAATATATAGGATTTGAAAAGAGGTTAATTCAATTCATTATGTACGACTATCTAGTGTACTGACCGAGTTATATTCAGCTAAATAATGATTCTATAAAATACCATTCCGTGATATACTAAAAAGAATCGGCGGTGGTGGCTATGGCAAGACCTAAAACATATATCATTAAGCTCACAGATGGCAAGAGAGATACACTATACAAAATAATTAGTGACAAGAAAAACTGTAAGACTGCTATTAAAACGATGCCAGATATTGCTTGAACTGGATGAGGTTCACGGGACGGGGCTTACTCACTCCCAGCTTGCACACAGATATGCTGTCTGCCCCACTACCATAACAAATGTTATCCAGTCTTATGTCAAAAATGGTATAAAAGATATCATCCGGTACAACATCAGTCCAAATTCCAGCGCTGCATTATGAAAGATGGACGTACGTACTGAGGCACGCATCATCCAGATGGCCTGTGATCCAGCCCCAGAGGGGCATTCACGCTTGATAATCCGGCTCCTGGAGGAAAAAGCCCGCATTGAGCTTAATGTTCCAGTAAAAAGGAAAACCATATGCCAGACTTAAAAAAATGAACTTCGACCTCACAAAAATGCCTACTGGTGCATTCCGCTAAAGGGAAATGCAGAATTAGTATCTTGTATGGAAGATATCCTGGACCTTTATGAACTGCCCTACAACCCAGATATTACTGTATTATGCATGGATGAAAAGCCATACCAGCTGCTGGGGGAAACCAGGGATCCATTACACATGCGTTCAGGGGATACCCGGAAGATTGATTATGAATATATCAGGAACGGCACCTGCAGCATATTTGTATTCGTGGAACCGCTGGGAGGTGTGCGCCATGTCAGCGTCCGGAAACACTGTACAGCTGTTGACTGGGCTGATGAGATCCGATATCTGGTAGATGTCAGCTATCCTGACCGCGATAATATCATACTCGTCATGTATAATCTAAATACCCATGCCATTTCATCCCTGTATAGGGCATTCCCTGCCCCGGAAGCCCGAAGAATTGCCAAAAGACTGGAAATTCATTATACCCCAAAACATGGGAGTTGGTTGGACATTGCCGAAATAGAGCTTAACGTAATGGCTCGCCAATGTCTGTCTCGTAGGATTAAGGAGATAATTTTGCTCCGCCAGGAACTGGCAGCATGGGAAAGTGACCGTAATAAGCACACTTCATATATCCAATGGCAGTTCACTACTGACAATGCTAGAATTAAACTGATATAGCTCTATCTCAGGTTTGGCTTATCCTGAGAAAAGTGATTTGACTGAATATAAACTGGTCAATACACTAGCTATATGTCAGTTTTTTGGGAAAACACGCATGGGGACCGAAGAAAATTTCTGGCAATGGTCGGATACCACCACGTTTACTCCGGAGTGGGAGCGAGTTTACATTTGGTATGACCGCTCCCAGTGGACATAAGGAGTTAAAAAAGCAGGGAGAATCTGATATGAAAAAAATGCCGATAATTACTTGACAGTAATAAGTCTAAAATTTTACCTATATAAAGAAATACACTTCTTTAATCTTGTGATAAAATACATTTATATAAAGGCAAAGGAACATATCTTTCCCAATTTCCCAGACCATGTCTAAAAGGAGCCGACCTCTTGAATTCGCTATTTCCTAAAACCATTCATTACATTTTTCAGGATATATTTAAAGAAATGCAATATCTTCCCTTAGCTTTTTTATTGGGTATTCTGTTATATCTGATAACTATTTTATGTATACGTCGTTACAAAAAATCCTATATGCAGCACCCTATTCACAGCTACCTTATAATGTTTTTATCATAACCATATTTGAGCGTGAACCAGGGTCGCGTACAGGAATAAGTTTTAAGTTCTTTGATACATTAGGCGGACCCAGAGCAAATGCATATGTGATTGAGAATGTACTTCTTTTTATCCCTTTTGGAATCTTTATTCCACTAAAATGGAAACAGTTGAGGAATCCGTTTGTATGCTCCATTCTGGGATTCTGTCTGAGCTGTATCATTGAAATGATACAGTTGATTACAGAACGAGGTCATTTACAGATTGATGATATTGTAACTAATACGTTAGGAACGCTAATAGGGGGATTGTTTTTCGTATGTATTCTATTATAATGTTAAAATGCAGACAGTTTTATGCTTGATGATATGCGTTTGTTGTGGCAGGTTGGGCTGATGGAAGCGGGTAGGTACTTATGGGATATTTTACAAACCTTTGCTTATGAAAACGAAAGAAAATCCCTGAGGTCCAAGCCAGGGGGCGGACCTCCATGGGATT